>Ga0209796_10000124_pt1 | contig 93042 bp, 80 predicted proteins | sample AgamicOrSfrz_FD_187167 | JGI IMG/M metagenome (GOLD analysis project Ga0209796, IMG submission 187167) | Agave microbial communities from Guanajuato, Mexico - Or.Sf.rz (SPAdes) (version 2) | ecosystem: Host-associated > Plants > Phyllosphere > Phylloplane/Leaf | place: Guanajuato, Mexico...
CGCCATTCACGTACTTGTAGCCGTCGGCGCCGCCAAAGGTCTTGGCCAGTTCAACCGCTTCGTTGATCACCACGCGATAAGGAATATCGAGGTGATTCTTCAGTTCAAACGCGGCGACGAGCAGCACGGCGCGCTCGACCGGCGAAAGCTGCTCGATCGGACGGTCCAGGCAAGGCGCGATATCGGCGGACAGCGCCTGCGAATCGCGGATCACGCCGTGCAGAACGGCGTCCAGATGCTCATGGTCCGCTTTGTCGAAGCCCTGCGCGCCGCGCAGTTGCGCGTCGATTTCACCGCCGGGCGAACCCGACAGCAGCCACTGATAAAGCCCCTGCGTGGCCAGTTCGCGGGAGCGTCGGCGTGCGCTCTTCATGCCTCTTCCTCTTCTTCGTCTTCTTCTTCGTCGTCACCGCCCAGTTGCTCGAGCGCCACCGCGAGATTCGCCATTTCGACGGCCACGCGTGCGGCGTCGCGGCCTTTCTCGGTCATGCGTGCAACGGCTTGCTCGTCGTTCTCCGTGGTCAGCACGGCATTCGCCACCGGAATGCCGAAGTCGAGGCCGATGCGCGTAATGCCGGCACCGCTTTCGTTCGAGACCAGTTCGAAGTGGTACGTCTCGCCGCGAATTACCGCGCCAAGCGCGATCAACGCGTCGAACTGCGCACTTTCGGCGAGCTTCTGAAGCGCGAGCGGAATTTCGAGCGCGCCCGGCACCGTAACGAGCAGCACGTCTTCACCCGTCACGCCGAGGCGTTCCAGTTCTTCGATGCACGAGTCCGCGAGGCCATTGCAGACGGGTTCGTTAAAACGCGCCTGAACGATGCCGATGCGCAGTCCGTCGCCGTCGAGGTTCGGTTGGTATTGTCCGATTTCCATGTTGATTCCGTAGTGTTTGAGTGGGCGCGAGGCGCGTGAATGGTCGGATCAGCCTTGTTGCGGAGTCTGCGAGGTACCGCCGGGCATAGGCACGAAGCCGGTGACTTCGAGACCGTAACCCGACATGCTGCCCAGTTTGCGCGGGTTCGACAGCACCTGCATCTTGCCCACGCCAAGCTCGCGCAAGATCTGCGCGCCGATGCCGTACGTCTTGAAGTCGACCGGGCGCCGCTTGAGTGCGTCGGCTTTTTCCTTCGAGTCGAACGCCTTGAACACGTCGATCAGATGCTCTTTGGAGTCGCCGCAATTGAGCAGCACGATCACGCCGAGTTCGCGCGAGGCGATCTCTTTCATGGCGGCGTGAAGCGTCCAAGAATGCGTGGATTCGCCGACTTCGAGCAGATCCAGCACCGAGAGCGGCTCGTGCACGCGCACGGGCGTGTCTTGCTCTGGCGTCGGCGTGCCGCGCACGAGAGCGATATGCGGCTGGCCGCTCGGCTGGTCCAGATACATGACCGCGCGGAACGGGCCGTGCGCGGTTTGCATGGTGCGCTCGCAAATGCGCTCCACGATCGATTCGGTGCGGCTGCGATAGTGAATCAGATCTGCAATTGTGCCGACCTTCAGATCGTGCTGTTTTGCGAATTCCATCAGGTCAGGCAGACGCGCCATGGTGCCGTCGTCATTGATCACTTCGCAGATCACCGCGGCGGGCGTCAGGCCGGCGAGCGCGGTGAGGTCGCAGCCCGCTTCCGTGTGGCCGGCGCGCACCAGCACGCCGCCTGGCTGGGCCATGATCGGGAACACGTGGCCCGGCTGCACGATGTGCTCAGCTTTCGCGTCCGGCGCGACTGCCGCGGCGATCGTGCGGGCGCGGTCGGCCGCCGAAATGCCGGTTGTCACGCCTTCGGCCGCTTCAATGCTGACCGTGAACGCGGTGCCATACTGCGTGCCGTTGCGGTAAGTCATGAGCGGCAGATTGAGCAGCTTGCAGCGCTCTTGCGTGAGCGTCAGGCAGATCAGGCCGCGGCCGTAGCGGGCCATGAAGTTGATCGCTTCCGGCGTGACGAATTCGGCGGCAAGCACGAGGTCGCCCTCGTTTTCGCGATCTTCTTCGTCGACGAGGATCACCATACGGCCGGCTTTAAGTTCGGCGATGATCTCTGGAGTGGAGGCGAGCGTCATGGTGGCGAGTTTTTCGGGAAAGCGCGTATTTTACGCCACGCACGCTCCCAAGTCGCCTCCGCCGGATGGCATAGGCCGTTTGGCCGACTGGCGATGCGCCATCAGCCCTTGCTAAGCTCGTCAAAACGATGCACGCATGAACCGGCCGGAGGCGGCAGCTCGCCCCGGCTAGCCCATGCGCGGCCGGCGGCGACCGGCACGGCCCGTTCAGTGCTGCGCTGCTAGTAGTTACTTCGGCGCGTTGAGCATGCGCTCCACATACCGCGCGATCAGATCGATTTCCAGATTCACCGGCGTGCCTTCACGCAGATGCTTAAGCGCGGTTACTTCCACGGTGTGCGGAATGAGATTGATCGAAAACTCGCAGCCGTCGTCGCGATCTTTAACCGAGTTGACGGTCAGACTCACGCCGTTGACAGTGATAGAGCCCTTGTACGCGAGATAGCGGCCAATCTCGCGCGGCGCCAGCACGCGCAATTCATGCGACTCGCCGACCGGCGCGAAATGAGTGACCGTGCCAAGCCCGTCTACGTGACCGGAGACAATATGCCCGCCGAGCCGGTCATGCGCGCGCAGCGCCTTCTCCAGATTGACTTCGCCCACTTCGCCGAGGCCAGCCGTGCGGTTCAGGCTTTCACGCGAGACGTCTACCTCGAAGGAGTGGTCGGTTTTCGCGACCACAGTCATGCAGGCGCCCTGAATGGTAATGCTGTCGCCAAGCTGCACGTCGGCGAGGTCGAGGCCGCCGGCTTGCACGTTCAGGCGCACGCCCGCGTCGTCATTCGTGCCGAGCGGCTTGACCGACTCGATGCGGCCCACCGCCGCGACGATTCCTGTGAACATCGTACTTATCCTCGATCAAAACGAAACGGGTTGGGACGCGGTCTCGCTCGCGGCTGCAGCGCCGGTCGGCACAAGGCGCGCGAGAATCCGCAGATCGTCGCCAATGCGCTCGACATTGTGAAACGCAAGCTTGACGCGGCCTTCCAGTGTTTCGGGCGCGCTCAGGTTGAACATGCTCATGGAGTCGATGCCGAGCAGGCTCGGTGCAAGATATACAAGCAGTTCGTCCACGCAGCCCTCGCGCAGGAGCGAGCCGTTCAGCTTGTAGCCGGCTTCCACATGCAGCTCGTTCACCTGGCGCTCGCCCAGCGCCTTGAGCATGCCGGGCAGGTCCACCTTGCCGGCTGCATTGGCCATTTCGACGATCTCCGCGCCCCGATCGCGCAGCGCCTGGGCGCGTTCGCTATGCCGCTCATCCAGATTGCCGCAAAAAATCAGCGTGGGTGCGCCGGCCAGAATCTGCGCCTGCGGCGACACCTCCAACTGGCTGTCTATCAGCACACGTTGCGGCTGGCGCGGCGTGTCGACGGCGCGCACCGTCATACGCGGATCATCTTCCCGTACGGTGCCGATGCCGGTCAGGATCGCCGAGGCACGGGCGCGCCACGCATGGCCGTCGGCGCGTGCCGCTTCGCCGGTGATCCATTGGCTGACGCCGGACGGCAAGCCGGTGCGGCCGTCGAGCGACGCCGCGACTTTCATGCGCACCCACGGCCGGCCGCGCGTCATGCGCGACACGAAGCCGATGTTCAGTTCGTGCGCTTCGTTGGCGAGGAGGCCGCAGCGCACCTCGATGCCGGCGTCGCGCAACATGGCGAGGCCGCGCCCCGACACTTGCGGATTCGGGTCTTCCATGGCGGCGACCACGCGCGCCACCTGCGCTTCGATCAGCGCGCTCGCGCACGGCGGCGTACGGCCAAAGTGGCTGCACGGTTCGAGCGTGACGTAAGCGGTAGCGCCGCGCAGATCGTGACCGCGCGAACGCGCGTCTTTCATCGCGCGAATTTCGGCGTGATCCTGCCCGGCCGGTTGCGTGAATCCTTCGCCGATCACTTCGCCGTTCTGGACGATCACGCAGCCCACGCGCGGGTTGGGGTCGGTGGTGTACATGCCGCGCCTGGCCAGCGCGAGCGCGCGTTCCATATGGACGAAGTCGGTTTGCGAGAACATCGGTGTCTGAAGGGTGCGGTGGCTGAGGGCAGGCAGTTGTTATACAGGCGTCAGGCGGTTAGCGACGCGAACGCGCCACGCGCCGCTTCGATGGTGGCGTCGACGATGGCGTCGTCGTGAGCCATCGAAACGAAGCCCGCCTCATACGCAGAGGGCGCGAAGTACACGCCGGCGTCGAGCATCTTGTGGAAAAACGCATTGAAGCGCGGCACGTCGCTCTGTGTGACTTCGGCGAAGCTGGTTGGAATTGATCTGGTGAAGTAAAGCCCGAACATGCCGCCGAGCGAATCCGCCGCGAACGGCACGTTGGCTTCGCCCGCGACCCGTGCGAGACCTTGCGCAAGACGGGCCGTGCGCGCGCCCAGCGTGTCGTAAAAGCCCGGCGCCTGAATGAGTTGCAGCGTCTTCAGGCCTGCGGCGACCGCGATCGGATTGCCCGACAACGTGCCCGCCTGGTAGACGCCGCCGAGCGGCGCAAGGTGAGCCATGATGTCGCGCCGGCCGCCAAAGGCCGCCGCCGGCATGCCGCCGCCGATCACCTTGCCGAGGCACGTCAGGTCCGGCGTGATGCCGTACACCTGTTGCGCGCCGCCTAGCGCGACGCGGAACCCGCACATGACTTCGTCGAAAATGAGCACCGAGCCGTACTCGGTGCACAGGCGCCGCAAGGCTTGCAGGAACTCTGGCGTCGCGCGCACAAGATTCATGTTGCCGGCGACAGGTTCCACGATCACCGAGGCGATTTCGTTGCCGAACGCCTTGAACGCTTCTTCGAGCGCCGCGACGTTGTTGTATTCCAGAACCGTGGTGTGTTTGGCAATGTCCACCGGCACGCCCGCCGACGTCGGATTGCCGAACGTCAGCAGCCCCGAACCTGCCTTCACGAGCAGGCTGTCCGCATGGCCGTGATAGCAGCCTTCGAATTTGACGATGCGGCTGCGGTTCGTGAAGCCGCGCGCGAGACGCAGCGCGCTCATGGTCGCTTCCGTGCCGCTCGACACCATGCGCACCTGTTCGATGGACGGCACGAGTTTGCAGATTTCCTCGGCAATTTCGATTTCCGATTCGGTGGGCGCGCCGAACGAGAAGCCGTTCGCGAGCACGCGCTGCACCGCTTCGAGCACCTCGGGATGCACGTGACCCAGAATCATCGGGCCCCAGGAGCCGATGTAGTCGATATAACGCTGGCCGTCGGCGTCCCAGAAGTAAGGCCCTTGCGCGCGTTCGATAAAGCGCGGCGTGCCGCCGACCGAGCGGAACGCGCGCACCGGCGAATTCACGCCGCCGGGAATGGTGCGTTGCGCGCGGTCGAAGAGGGTTTGGTTTTTGGACATGGCGTTGACTGGATTGGGTTGCGCAGCGGCGCGCTTCGCCCGTGGGCGGTTCGCGTGGCGCTGGAATAGGTAAGGAAATTGTACCGGAGTCGGTGCGAACAGGTTTTGCGGGCGGGCGTGGCGCTCAGGCGGAATCTGGCGCGTTCTCAGGGCTCGGCAGGACGCTTGCGTGTGCCGGTCAGTTCCTTCCAGCGCTTTTCAAGCGCGCCTTCGGCAACCGGTTTGATCACGGTGCCCGAACTCTGCGCGTCCCAGGTCTGTACGGAAAATGGATGTACACGCAACGAATCCCGAGGAATTACCACGTTCTGATGCGCGTCGACGAGCCAGTCGTAGACGAAGTCGATGCACAGACGGTAGCCGCGCTTCGTCGCAGGGTCCGGGACTTCGTACGGTGCGCGCGTGACATAACCGGAGCCGAAAATGCCCTTCGGTTCCATCGCGACGCGATGCAGAAACACCCGGTCGCCGGGCAGAATGCCGCGGGCGAACCCGCAGCCCCAGGCGTCGGCAACCGCAACGCCGGCGGCGACCTGTTTCGCCACGTCGGGTAACTCGGGCCATGGCCATTTTTTCGGGCTCCAGATCAGCAGGAAGGCAGTCATCGCAGCGCTGCAAAAAAGTATGAGTAAGAGACGCCATCTGCGTTTTCGCGTGGCGCCGACGCATTTACGCGGCAGCTTAACCGATCGGCGAAGCGCTTGCCGCAAGGCACGCACGGCGCATGCAACCTTGCCTCCTGGCGTATGCGACGCCGCAGGCGCCTTGAGCGTCGCGTACAATCGACGCGGTCAATGCCGCGTCTTTCGGATCATCGCGCGCCGTTTTTTTTACAGACGCGCGCTTCACCTGGATTTCCATGTCTCACGTCACCGGACGCCGGCCAGATGGCCGGCTGATTCTGTTGCTCGGCGCGCTGGCCGCGTGCGGGCCCATTTCCATCGACATGTATCTGCCGAGCTTGCCTACCATCGCGCAGGCATTTGCAATCGGCACGAGCGCGGCACAAACCACGCTCACGAGTTTCATGTTCGGCTTTTCGATCGGCATGCTGCTTTATGGGCCGTTGTCGGACACGTATGGCCGCCGGCCGGTGCTGCTCGGCGGCATTGTCATGTATGCGCTGGCGAGCATTGCCTGCACGCTGTCCTTTTCGATTGGCGCGCTGATTAACTTTCGCTTCGTGCAGGCGCTGGGGGCAGGCGCGGCGTCCGTGCTCGCCCGCGCCATTGCACGCGACGCCTACGGTCCCGCCGATGCCGCCCGGGTGCTCTCGATGTTGGCCATCGTCACGTCTATCGGGCCATTGCTCGCGCCGCTGATAGGCGGACAACTGCTGCTGCTTGGCGGCTGGCGCGTCGTGTTCGTCGCGTTGACGCTGTTCGGCACCGTGTGTGCGATCACCGCGTTCCTCAAGGTGCCGGAAACCTGGCCGCGCGAAAAGCGGGCGCACTCTGCGCTTTTCAGGTCGTTTGCCGCCTACATGCACCTGTTGCGCGATCCTGTGGCCTGGGGGCATATGCTGTGCGGCGGCATGGCGTTCGCGTCGATGTTCGCGTATATCACGGCCACGCCGTTCGTCTACATCCAATACTTTCACGTGTCGGCGCAGCACTATGGTTTTCTTTTTGCGCTGAATATCGTCGGCATCATGTTCGGCAACTTCATGAACACACGGCTCGTCGGCCAGCTCGGGTCGTTGCCGATCATTTCACTCGCCGCGACCGTGAGTTGCGTGGCGTCGCTCTTCGTATGCCTTGTTTCGTTGACGGGCTGGGGCGGCTTGTGGTCGATCGTGGCCGGACTCTTCTTCGTTGTCGGCGTGGTGGGGTTGCTATCGGCCAATTGCACCACGGACCTGATGCATCGCTACCCGTTAAACGCGGGCGCGGCGGCTGCCGTATTCGGCGCGGTGCAACTGGCGCTCGGCGCGCTGTCGAGCCTTGCGGTCGGTCTGTGGCCGGACGGCTCGCCCAAGGGCATGGGTATTGTGGTCGGTGTGGCGGGGTCGCTATGTTATGTCGGCCGGGTTCTCGTTGTGCGCTGGCACCGTACGAAGGTGCCGGTGGCTGTCGTTTGACGGCAGCGCGATCTTCGCGGCCGCATGAGCGGCGCGCGGGTCTCGGCGGCCTCGCCGGCGTGCCTGCAACGCGGGCGCCCGGTGCATCTAGCGGAAAACACCAGGTGTTGCGCGCACGCGACCGTGCGTTTCGATTTGCATTGCTATGATGAGGACACTGTTCCTCGGAGCGGCAATCATGGCGATCAGAGATTTGATGAACGGCGAGCGGCAGCAAGCTGCTTTCGCCGAAGCGCAGAAGCTGGCCGACAGCGGCGCCTATCACGATTACACGGACATCGAATACGTATTGCGCTTTGATTATGGCTTGACCGATGTATCGTCGCTGCTCGACAGTCAGTTGATGCATCGCGATCTCAACCGGCGTTGCGCCGATGCTCGGGAGCGGCTCGAAGCGGTTAGTGTGTGATGGGAAGGGCGTCGCGGCGCCATGTCGCGCGCTCTCAGCGGTGTTACTGGTTGCTGCGCGCCACCGCGCATGTCCGCCGCATATCGACCATCCTGCTGCGCTCGCCAAGCCGGGCGGTCTCTATATTCAGGTTTCATGTCGCGGTGGCGAACGGCTTTGTGTTCGTTCCGATACCGTCAGAATCGGCCGGGATACGTGAATCCGAGTGGCGACAGGCATTCTGTCGATTCGCCATGTGCGATACGCGGCTATGTTTGACCTGTAACTGTTGCGCACCTTCCGCGCACATATCTATAAAGCAGTCCACTTCCCCGGCAAGGCAGATTTGCTTGCACTTCGCGTTCACCTTAACGACTCACGCCTGAAGGGCGGCGCGCGCCCCGTTTCCTGAAACGCTGCCCGGGCTTTCCACACGACGCCATCCATCATCGCTCTGTTGCCTGCCGATGATGTTCATAGCCCTCCCTTGGCCGCTGGCGGCTCTGTCAGTTATCAGCTGATCGGGCGGGTTCGGCCCGGTCATCTGCGCGGCGGTGGATTCGCTGATTGGTGCAATGATCGGCGACGAGGCTCGATTGCCAGAGCCGCAAGAGCCAGTGCTGGGCAGCAGCAACGTGCACCGCGACGACGTGGCAAAGATGAGACGCGCTGCTTCCTGAGCTTCATTACCGGGAAAAGATGAAGCACACGGAGCGCGGTTTATGAAACTTGCGCAAATGCTCGCAGAAAACGACTATTTCACTAGAAATGGTAGTCGCCCGCTATTCAGCTGGTGATGAATTAAATTCAGTCAGGCCTGCTTTGATTCGTTGTCTTGAATTGTTCAAGGCCTACTATGCGTTAAACCCCGACTATGCGCGACTGCGGCTGTTGGAGCGTGACGCCTATCAGTACGTAATGTGGCTGCTTTCGCTCGCAGTGTTGGTTGGGCTGAGGGAATGGGTGCCAACCATCGCGACGTGGATCAGCACCGATCCCGAGGACGGCCAGGACGCGCTGGTCAGCCGCCTGTTTGGGCGTTTCGCCGTAACGCTGCCTCGCGGATCGCTGGTTCACGAGGGGCCCTACGTTGATCTCCTGAGAGACTGAAACGCAAGGTGAGGCGCAACGAAGTGCAATGTCCGATTATCTGAAACGCTGGTACGCGCAGAACATGCAGCCGCCGCAATCTCAATACTCAACGCGTACAACAACCTCATACACCAAACCATCGCGGTCCGAGAGCGAGCCGGCACGAAAAAACAAAGCCCCGTAGTTCATTGAACTCACGGGGCATTTTTCTTAAGTCTGGCGGAGGCGGTGAGATTCGAACTCACGGAAGGATCACTCCTTCGCCGGTTTTCAAGACCGGTGCCTTAAACCACTCGGCCACACCTCCAAGCCGCAAATTGTAACCTGAAAAAGCGTCGCTGCGGCGGCCTGTGTATCCGCATTCACTGCGGATCTTTCAGAAACAGCGCCTGCAGATCGTTCAGGAACGCTTGGCCCAGCGGCGTCGGCGCAATCTTCTCGTGGTCGCGCGTGATGAGCTTGCGGCGCTCCGCTTCCTGCAACGCCGGCTCGATGGAAGTCATCGGCAAGCCCGTGCGTTCAATAAACCGGTGCACCGGGAAACCTTCCACTAGCCGTAGCGCATTGAGCATGAACTCGAACGGCAGATCGCGCGCGCTGACTTCGTGTTCCTCCTGCACCGCCGCGCCGGCTTTCGCCTGCTCGATGAACGTGGCCGGATGCTTGTACCGCGCCTGGCGCAACACGCGGTTCGGAAACGACAGCTTTGTATGCGCGCCCGCGCCAATGCCGAGATAGTCGCCAAATCGCCAGTAATTCAGATTGTGCTTGCTCTGCCGATGCGGCTTCGCATATGCCGACACCTCGTAGCGCTCGTAGCCCGCGGCCGACGTGCGCTCGTGAATCCAGTCCTGCATGTCGGCGGAGGCATCGTCGTCGGGCAAGGCGGGCGGGAATTTCGCAAACAGCGTGTTCGGCTCGAGCGTCAGGTGATACAGCGAAAGATGCGGCGGCGCGAACGACAACGCGGTCTCCACATCGGCCTGGCATTCGGCGAGCGTTTGCTGCGGAAGCGCGAACATCAGGTCGAGGTTGAAATTCTCGAACGTGGTCGCGGCGACTTCGACGGCATGGCGGGCCTGCGTCGAATCATGAATGCGGCCGAGCGCTTTCAGGTGCGCCTCATTGAAACTCTGAATGCCCACGGAAAGCCGGTTCACACCGCTCGCCCGAAACTGCGCGAACTTCGCGGCTTCGAAGGTGCCGGGGTTGGCCTCGAGCGTGATTTCCGCATCGGCGTCGAGCGGCAGTAGCGCGCGAATGTCCGACAGCATCCGGTCGAGCCCCGCTGCGGACAGCAAACTCGGCGTGCCGCCGCCAATGAACACCGTATGCACTTGCCGGCCCCACACGAGCGGCAGCGCCATCTCGAGGTCGGCGCGCAATGCGTCGAGATAGTCGTTCTCAGGAAACGTCTCGCCTTTCCATTCGTGCGAATTGAAATCGCAGTACGGGCACTTGCGCACGCACCACGGGAAATGCACGTACAGCGAGAGCGGCGGCAGCGACGTGAGCCGGATGCTGCCCGGCGACGTGAAAGCCTTGATGACGCCGTTGCCGATGTCGGCGGGCGCCGGCTTGATCGGAATCACGCTTCCTCCGAGAGGCGCGCAAGCAGTTGGCGCAATGCGATCGCGCGATGACTGCTGGCATTTTTCACCGCTGGTTCCAGTTCCGCGGCGCTCGCGTGCAGCGACGGCACAAAGAAGTACGGATCGTAGCCGAAGCCATGCGAGCCGCGCGGCGCATCCAGAATCTCGCCATGCCAGCGGCCTTCGGCGATGAGCGGCTCAGGGTCGTCCGCGTGACGTACGAGCGCAAGCACGCAGTAGTAATACGCGCGGCGGTCGGTTTGTCCTTGCAGCGCCGAAACCAGCCGCGCGTTGTTGGCGGCGTCGCTTTTCTCGCCGCCGGCGAGTTCTGCATAACGTGCCGAATAAACGCCGGGCGCGCCGCGCAGGGCGCGCACACAGAGACCGGAGTCGTCGGCGAGCGCGGGCAGGCCGGTCAGCTTCGCGGCATGACGAGCCTTGGTCAAAGCGTTCTCAACGAACGTGGGATGCGGCTCTTGCGCTTCCGGCACGCCGAGCTCGCCCTGCGCAATCAATTCGATGCCGGCGGCGCTGAGCAGCGCCGCAAACTCGCGCAGCTTGCCGGCGTTGTTGGACGCGAGCACGACTTTCTTTAACGGCGTGCCATGGCCTTCACGAACTTCATTCACCGCGATACTCCAATGCCTCTTTTTGCCGGGCGATCAACGTGGCGATGCCGTCGCTCGCGAGATCGAGCAACGCGTTCATTTCGTCGCGCGAAAACGGCACGCCCTCTGCAGTGCCCTGAATTTCGACGAAACCGCCCGCGCCGGTCATCACGACGTTCATGTCGGTGTCGCATTGCGAGTCTTCGTCGTAGTCGAGATCGAGCACCGGCACGCCGTCATAAATGCCGACCGAAATGGCCGCGACGAAATCGCTGATCGGCGAGGTTTCGATGCGCCCCGCAGCCAGCAGCTTGCTCACCGCGTCGTGGGCGGCGACAAAGGCGCCGGTAATGCTCGCCGTGCGGGTGCCGCCGTCGGCCTGAATGACGTCGCAGTCAATATGCAGCGTGCGCGCGCCGAGCTTCTCCAGGTCGAACACGGCGCGCAGCGCGCGGCCGATCAGACGCTGGATTTCCTGGGTGCGCCCGGTCTGCTTGCCGCGCGCGGCTTCCCGGTCGCTGCGTGTGTGCGTAGCGCGCGGCAGCATGCCGTATTCGGCAGTGAGCCATCCCTGGCCGCGCTCACGCAGAAACGACGGCACCGTTTCCGCAATGCTCGCTGTGCAGATCACCTTGGTGTCGCCGAATTCGACCAGCACCGAGCCCTCCGCGTGCTTCGTGTAGTGGCGCGTGATGCGCACGTCGCGCAGCTGATCGGCGAGGCGGCCGCTGGGGCGTCGAGTGGTGTCGGTCATAGTGGATTCGGTCAGGAGGAAAACGGGAGGGAAAGCAGGATTTTACAGCCGATCGAAGCAGCCATGCGTCCGGCGGCTGGCCGCGTGGGCCGTGGCTCTGCAAGGGGTCCCATCGCCAAAAATGGGATAATGCCTGTTCACCGCCTCGCGTCTCGTACACGCCGGGCGATTCGACTCTTCGGCCGGCGCCTCGCGCGCGGCCACCATCGCGAGAAATACGATGATCTACAGCATGACTGGCTATGCGAGCGCGACGCGCGAACTCGTCGCGGCGTCGGGCACGGGCGGCGTGAGCGTGTCGGTCGAACTGCGCACGGTGAACTCGCGCTTTCTCGACCTCAATTTCCGCATGCCCGAAGACGTGCGCGTGTGCGAACCGACCTTGCGCGAAATGCTGATGAACAAGCTTTCGCGCGGCAAGGTGGATATTCGTATCAATCTGCAGCGCAGCGAACAGACGGCGAACGCCGGTTCGATCAATCATGACGCGCTGACCCAGCTGGCGCTGCTCGAGCGCACGGTGCTCGCGACGTTTCCCGAAGCCGGACGTCTGCGCACCGGCGAGATTCTGCGCTGGCCCGGCGTGCTCGCCGAAACCGGCATTGCGCCTGATGAGTTGCGCGACGCGGTGCTCGCGTGCGGCAAGCAGGCCATTGCCGACCTGATCGACGTCCGCGCGCGCGAAGGCGCACAGCTTGCGAGCATGCTGCTTGCCAACGTGACCGAGATGGAAGCGATCGTCACGAAGATCACGCCGCTCGTGCCCGAGCTGATCGCGAAGCATCAGCAGAAGATTGTCGAACGTTTGCAGGAAGCGCTCGGCATTGCCGCGCCGGACACAGCCGCGACCATCGTGTCGCGCGAAGAGATCAACGAGCGGATCCGCCAGGAAGTGACGATGTACGGCATCCGCATCGACATCGCCGAGGAACTGTCGCGCCTTACGGCTCACCTGAACGAAACGCGTCACGTGATCCAGAAGGGCGGCAAGGTCGGCAAGCGGCTCGACTTCATGATGCAGGAGCTCAATCGCGAGGCGAACACGCTGGGCTCGAAGGCGGCGGCGAAGGAACTGGCGGATTCGTCGATGACGCTCAAGCTGCTCATCGAACAGATGCGCGAGCAGGTACAGAATCTGGAATAAAGGCGGGAGCATCACAACATGACCGATCACCACACACGCGAAAGCGGTGCGCCGCGCAACCCGTATGCCGGCGCTTACCCGGGCAACCTCTTCATGGTCGTCGCGCCTTCGGGCGCCGGCAAGTCGACGCTCGTGAACGCGCTGCTCGCGAGCGACGACGCGATCCGTCTGTCGATTTCGTACACGACGCGCCCGCCGCGTCCCAAGGAGCAGGACGGCGAGCACTATCATTTCACCACGGTCGACGACTTCATGAAGCGACACGACGCGGGCGAATTTCTCGAAAGCGCGGAAGTGCACGGCAACTACTACGGCACGTCGCGCGTGTGGATCGAAGAGCAGATGAAAAGCGGCCATGACGTGCTGCTCGAAATCGACTGGCAGGGCGCACAGCAGGTGAAGAAGCAGTTTCACAACGCGGTCGAGATTTTCATCCTGCCGCCGTCGCTCGAAGCGCTGGAAGAGCGCCTGAAAAAACGCGGCCAGGACGAGCCGAACGTCATCACGCGGCGCCTGCTCGCGGCCGGTAGCGAGATGGCGCACGCGGCGGAAGCGGAGTACGTGGTGATCAACGAGAATTTCGATCGCGCGCTCGGCGAACTGCAGTGTCTCGTGGCCGCGACGCGCTCGCGCTTTGCCTCGCAATACGCGCGTCACACGCAGCTTTTCGTGCAGCTCGGCATTCACCTCCCGCACCCCTGAGCGCGGCGGCGATTCGAGCACATAAGGTAGAATAAGCAACATACTGAGAAGGAACCCAACATGGCCCGCATTACCGTCGAAGACTGCCTCAAACAGATCCCGAATCGTTTCGAACTCGCGCTTGCCGCGACTTATCGCGCGCGTCAGCTCGCTCAAGGCCACACGCCGAAGATCGAAAGCCGCGACAAGCCTACGGTCGTCGCGCTGCGCGAAATCGCGGCAGGCCAGGTCGGTGTCGAAATGCTGAAGAAGGTGCCGGTTTAAGGCGCTGCTTTGCGGCACTGTTTTGCCGCAGCGGGTGGCTGACCTGGCTACATCGATTGGCCCGAAGTTGTTGTCACAAATTTCGCTGCAAGTTTTTACCGCGATTTCCAGCCGTATCTGCTACACCTGATCGTATCGAGCTGCAGACCGGCGTCCACTCCCAACCGCTACGGAGGCGAACATGAGTACCACCCCGCCCACCGCTACGGAAGCGGAGCACGACGCCGATTCGCCTTCTTCTGCACGCAAATACATCGACGCGGTCCTTGAACAGTCGTTTCGCCATCTGTTCGGCCCGACCGCCACGCCGGAGCAGCCGCGCCGGCATGACGTCGTCTCCATTGCCAAGTTGACCTCCGCGCTGTCCGGCTATCTGCAGCCGGAGGAAATCAAGGAGGTGAAGGCGGCCTTCCATTTCAGCGACGAGGCCCACCTCGGCCAGTATCGCCAGAGCGGCGAGCCCTACATCACGCATCCGGTTGCCGTCGCGGAAATCTGCGCCGGCTGGAATCTGGACGGCCAGGCCATCATGGCCGCGCTGTTGCACGACGTGATGGAAGACCAGGGCGTGACCAAGGCCGAGCTCGCCGAGCGTTTCGGCGCGAAGGTCGCGGAACTCGTCGACGGCCTGTCGAAGCTCGACAAGATGGAGTTCCGCAATCGCGAGGAAGCGCAGGCGGAAAACTTCCGCAAGATGCTGCTCGCCATGGCGCGCGACGTCCGCGTAATTCTCGTCAAGCTTGCAGACCGGCTGCACAACATGCGCACGCTCGGCGCGGTGCCGCCGGAAAAGCGCCGCCGCGTGGCGCGCGAAACGCTGGATATTTACGCGCCGATTGCCCACCGGCTCGGCCTGAACAATACCTATCGCGAGCTGCAGGATCTGAGCTTCGCGAACTTCAATCCGCACCGGTACGCCACGCTCGAAAAAGCCGTCAAGGCGGCGCGCGGCAACCGGCGCGAAGTGGTCGGCAAGATCCTCGAGTCGGTGCAGCGCGCGATTGCCGACGCGAAGATCGACGCCGAAGTGACCGGCCGCGAGAAAACTATCTTCAGCATCTACAAGAAGATGCGCGACAAGCAGTTGTCGTTCTCGCAGGTGCTCGACGTGTACGGCTTTCGCGTGGTGGTCGACAGCGCGCTGGAGTGCTACACCTGCATCGGCGCGCTGCATGCGCTCTATAAGCCGGTGCCCGGCAAGTTCAAGGACTACATCGCGATCCCGAAGGTGAACGGCTATCAGTCGCTGCACACCACGCTCGTCGGCCCGTTCGGCGCGCCGATCGAGTTTCAGGTGCGCACGCGCAAGATGCACGAAATCGCCGAAGCGGGCGTCGCCGCGCACTGGTTGTACAAGAACGGCAGCGCCGACCTGAACGACGTCCAAAAACGCGCGCACCAGTGGCTGAAGTCGCTGCTCGACATTCAGAGCGAAGCGGGCGATTCGAGCGAATTTCTCGAACACGTAAAGATCGACCTGTTCCCGGACGCGGTCTACGTGTTCACGCCGAAGTCGAAAATCATGGCGCTGCCGCGCGGCGCGACTGCACTCGACTTCGCTTATTCGATCCACAGCGACCTCGGTAATCAATGTGTCGCGGTGAAGATCAACAACGAACTGCTGCCGCTGCGCACCGAGTTGAAGAGCGGCGACATCGTCGAAGTCATCACGGCGCCGTATTCGAAGCCCAACCCCGCGTGGCTCGGCTTTGTGCGCACCGGCAAGGCCCGCTCCGCCATTCGCCATTATCTGAAGACCATGCGGCTGAACGAGTCGGTTCAGCTTGGCGAGCGTCTGGTCGACCAGGCGTTGAAGGGCTACGGCCTCGCGCTGTCGGATGTCACGCCCGAGGCCTGGGAAAAGCTCGTGCAGTGGACGGGCAACAAGAATGGTCAGGAAATTTTCGCGGACATTGGTCTCGGCCGGCGTGTCGCGGCGGTTATGGCAAAGCGCATCGAAGTGCTGATGAGCGGCCGCGATGCCGACGACGACGGCTCGCGCTCGGATGCAGGCTCGGCGCCGCATGCGCCGCCCGTTGTGATTACCGGCACGGAGGGCATGTCGGTGCAGCTGTCAGCCTGCTGCCGCCCGATTCCGGGCGACAACATCATGGGCTATATCGGCATTGGCCTCGGCATGGCGATCCATACCACCGACTGCCGCGTCGCGCAGCGCATTCACCGGCGCGATCCCGCACGCTGGATCGACGTTGCGTGGGCGCCGCAGCCGGGGCGTCTGTTCGACGTCGCAGTGAAGGTGCTGGTCAAGAACACCAAGGGCGTGTTCGCTCGCGTGGCGGCAGACATTACCTCGGCGGACGCGAACATCGTTCACATTGCGATGGACGAAGACCTGTCGCAGGAATCCACCATCCTGCGCTTCGTGATCCAGGTCAGCGACCGTGTGCATCTGGCCAACGTCATGCGTCGCGTACGTACCAATCTCGACGTGATGCGCATTGCGCGCGAACGGCCCAGCGACGACGGGCATCATCGGCATGACGGCGGCATGCGGATCGAACGGGAACGGGCAGACTACTGATTCGCCGTGCTCGCCCAGCGGGCAAAAGTCGTTTCTTCCGTCGGAACGCACCGGCCACAGGCGAGTCTCACCTGAAAACTCAGGGAGAACGCTGATGAAAGTAGCTGACCTCGAGGGCCTCGCGCTCGACTATTGGGTGGCCCGCAGCCTGCACGACTTCGTGCGGGAAATCCAGTTCACCGACAGCGGCGAAACCGTATTCATTCGCGGTAACGACCGCGGTCGTCCGTGGGACGGCCGATTCACGCCTACAACTTCATGGGAAGCCGCCGCCGTGGTGCTCGAACGAGCGCGTCGGCTGGAACTGCGCGAGCGCGACGAGCACGGCCCTGCGCATTGCGTCGCAGAATTCGAAGGTGGTCGGGGACCGGTGGAGGGTAGCGCGGACTCGGTGCGTGTCGCGCTCTTGCGGGCATTTGTGCAAAGCCGGTTTGGCGAGAGCGTCGGCGAGATGCTGCACGAGCCGCAGATGCTGGCTGGCGATACGGCGCAGCGCATTGCCGAAGCAACCGCCGGCAATACATTTGAAGATATTCCGAGCCCGGACGGGCATATCGGCGACATTCAGTCCCCGCCGCGGCCGTGAGTGCAAGCGGGGCGGCCACTGCGGGCGGACGGCAGTAACGGTGCCCGGAAAAACAAAGGGCCTTCCGGTTGGAAGGCCCTCTAGAGGTGGTGCGGCTGGCAGGATTCGAACCCACGACCCCTTGGTTCGTAGCCAAGTACTCTATCCAACTGAGCTACAGCCGCACGCGAAACAGGTAATGCAGTTAACGCCGGGCTGTTATGCCACACGACGGCGGAAACTTGGTAAAACAAAACTGGGTAAAACGTAAGGGCCTCCCCAGAGGGAGGCCCTCGAAATAAATGGCGCGGCTGGCAGGATTCGAACCCACGACCCCTTGGTTCGTAGCCAAGTACTCTATCCAACTGAGCTACAGCCGCACGCAGAAACGAGATTATAGCAAAGGTTTCAAAAAAGGGAAGGGTGTAACTGCGATTTGTCTCATTGTCATGATCGTGTACCCTAGTCATGCAGTCGCTTGCTGCAGCTTATGGATCATCATGAACAAGGCCTTTGTCAAAGAGTCGAGTGAAGATAACGACGACGATCTCGACGTCGCCCAACCGGATATTCCCGCGGGCACCAAGAACTACATCACGCCGGCGGGCTACCGTCGCATGCGCGACGAACTGCTGCAACTCATCGACGTCGAGCGGCCCGAAGTCGTCAAACTCGTGTCGTGGGCGGCGTCGAACGGCGACCGTTCCGAGAACGGCGATTACATTTATGGCAAGCGCCGTCTGCGCGAGATTGATCGGCGCATCCGTTTTCTGACCAAGCGGCTGGACTTGGCCGAGGTTGTCGACAGCAGCAAGCAGGAGAACGTCGATCAGGTCTTTTTCGGCGCGACCGTCGAATATGCGACGGAAGACGGCGAAGAACACACGGTGACAATCGTCGGCATTGACGAAGTGGATCTGGATATAGGCCACGTGAGCTGGATCTCGCCGATTGCACGGGCGCTGCTGAAGGCCAAGGTCGGCGATACGGTCACGTTGTACACGCCGGCAGGACCGCAGCCGATCGACATTCTCGACGTCAAGTATCCGCCCCCTGATAGCGGCGGCTAGTCGCTAGTCTTCTCTCTTTGCGCTTGTGTTTCGGCTCGCGGGCCGGCTATGCCGGCCGCGGCTCAGCGCATTGTCGACGGACAAAAAAGGCGCCGCAAGCGGCGCCTTCGGTATTGCCTGTATTGCCGGCCGCTTTAGAAGCGGTGACGCAGACCTGCGGTGACGGCGACCTGCTTGTTGTTGCTCGAAGCAGCCAGACCGTTGATGTCCGCGCCGACAATCGCGTTTTCATTGACTTGCTGGTATTCGCCCTGCAGGTAGACGTCCGTGCGCTTGGACAGTGCGTACGCCGTTTGCAGGTTGAACTGGTTCCAGTGCGGACGCGTGCCGGCGAGGCTTGCGCGCGTGTACGTGTACGAACCGGCGATGCTGACAGCCGGCGTCAGAGCGTAACGTGCGTTCGCTTCGAAGTTCTGGAAGTGTGCGCTGCCGCCACCGAACGCGATGCCGCCCGTCTGGCCCGAGGCGCCTGCACCGATGCCGGCGAGACCCGACAGATTGGTTTGCGAGTAGACGAGGCCGACGGTTGCCGGTCCGAACGCGTAGTTCGCACCTGCGCCCCAGGTTTGCTGACGCGCAGCAAAGAAGGTGTTGTCGCTCGACACCGCGCCGCCCGAGTTGAACGCTGCAGCCGCGCCAGTCGCGCCGTTGCTGTTCAATTGCAGGTAAGCCGCGCCGACGTTCAGGCCGCCCCAGTTGTACGACGCGCCCGCGCTGTAGGCGCGGTTGTTGGCGAAGCCGTCTGCCTGGTTCGAGAAGCCGTACATGCCGCCGAACTTCAGGCCGCCGTAGTTCGCGCTCGTGTACTTGACCGAGTTGTTGACGCGGAACGAGTTGTTCAGGTTGTCATTGTCAAACGGGTGGGCGAATTGCGTGCCGCCGTATTGCGTGCCGGTCAGGGCGAGCGGGCCGACGAAGTCGACCATGCTGTCGTATTGACGGCCGAGCGTAACCGCGCCGAACTGGTTGCTCGACAGGCCGACGAACGCCTGACGACCGAACTCGCGACCGCCTTGCTTGAGCGAACCATCATTGATGCCGAAGCCGTTTTCCAACGTGAAAATTGCCTTCAGGCCGCCGCCGAGGTCTTCAGCGCCGCGCAAGCCCCAACGGCTGCCGTTCACCGAGCCGCTCGTTTGCTGCCAGTTGCTGTGACCGTGCTGGTTGTTGGTGTACGTGATGCCCGCGTCGATCAAGCCGTACAGCGTGACGCTGCTTTGTGCGTGCGCTGCGGTTGCAAAAACGCCCGTCAGGGCCGCGACCATGAGAGTCTTTTTCATCTTGTTACTCCGAAAGCGAGAATTGGCAGTGAACCCTGCTTCGGAAAACCTTCAGGTCTCCGCTGCGAGAAGCGAATCGCATGAAGCGCGCATCGGAATGCGCTGTTTTCCGGTTACGCAAAGTGTAGAGAGAGCGTTCACCGAATGGGCATTTCGATTTTTGCAATAAAGTATTCCGCTGCTTGAAACGATAGGCGAATGCCTGAAAGCCCCGCCAGGCAATGGATTCGGGGACGTGGGCGGGCATGAAGCGGGAGTGTCAACGAACTGCGTTGCGTATTTACGACGCGCATTCGATGCAAAAAAGCAACAGGTATTAGGTGATATCGCTATTGTTGTTAATTGCGCAACAGAGGATTGTTATTCGTGCGAACAATCGAATTGTGAATCCGGAGTTATACTGACGACTCTGCTTTCCGAAGCGGACTTTTTCGTTGACGAAAAAGATCTCCAAACCTTTGTCGGCGCGACCTTCCAGTCGCGCTTTTTTTTCGCCTGCTTATCTAGCGTGTGGCAGTGGCGTGCAGGTGAAGATCAGTGTGCGGGCGCGGCTTTGTCTGCGTTCCGCCACTCGTTGGCGGTGGGCGCGCTCCAGTCTTCGATAACATAGCGGCGAGCGTCCATCGGCGAGGAAAGCAGGTTCTGCCAATGATCGCCGTGCCAGACGAGGTCAAATTCGAGGGCGGACGTGTCCGAGACGGCGCGCGAGGTGCCGGACGTCTGTAACTGCGATTGTGAAAAATGAGGAAAGAGGCCGGAAATCAGGCGGCGGATATTGGGGAACTGCATGTCAATCTCCCGATACGCATTAACTGCGAATGCTGTCTTGATGATGCGGTTCGGTAGTCCGAGCGAGCAACCCGGATAAACACTTACCAAAGTCACAAACGGTTACAGCTTCGCCTGCGACGTAATCTTTCCCGTTTTCATTCGACTTTGCCGTATCGAGGGTAAAACTGACTTGTTCGCGAGTATCGGAACGCCTGTCATTCCCGCCGCCGGCTAATTTTTCGCTTATTCAATCCCGTGCATAAGGCCGATTAAAAATTCACTTGACGGTGATTCACTGCGCCCCGTATAACGGCAAGGCTGATTTCAAGAGCCGCTCCGAGTGCGCATTGCCCGAGGGATATTCGTTATGGATAAGCTGGCAAAGGATTGAGGCGTTGAGGGCATTGCCCGATTTGATAATTCGTTGAGGAAAACTGGAAAATGGAAACAGGTATCGTCAAATGGTTTAACGATGCTAAGGGCTTTGGCTTCATTACGTCGGACTCGGGTGGTGAAGATCTCTTTGCGCACTTTTCGGAAATTCGCACTGAAGGATTCAAGTCGCTGAAGGAAAACCAGCGCGTGTCGTTCGACGTGAAGGCCGGCCCGAAGGGCAAGCAGGCTGCAAACATTCAGCCGCTGTAAGCTGCTGCCCTGCACCTGCGCTTCCGCCCGTGCGGGGCGCACATGCAGCCTGAAGCCCTCACGATAATCGTGAGGGCTATTTATTTATTTTGACCGGGTATTGCTCTCCCGCTTCCGCTTTCGTTTCCGCTTCCGTTTCAATACTTAGCCAGCTTTGACGGTATTAGTAAATTGGCGCGTTGCCGCTACCGTTTTTTTGCCGCAGATCGGTTGGCAAAAGCACCCGGCGGCGCATGCGGCAGTGACCGTCGCCATCGCATCTGCGCGGTCCGCGGCCGTTAACTAGTGCATACTTGGCGCAAAGTCACGCGTCCAAGCATCCTCTTCATGTCTGAACTGTTTCTGGCCGAACCGGCCCTCGCTGAACCCATCGTCTTCGTCGATCTGGAGACTACCGGCGGCTCGACCAACGAACACCGCATTACCGAGGTGGGGGTAGTGGAAGTCGGGCCGACCGGCGTCACGCGCTGGAGCAGTCTCGTCGATCCGCAGCAGCCTATTCCGTCGTTTATCCAGCAGCTCACCGGAATCACGAACGCCATGGTGCGTGGTGCGCCCACATTCGACGCCATCGCGCCCGAGCTTTTCGCGCGGCTCAACGGCAAGCTGTTCGTCGCGCATAACGCGAGCTTCGACCGGGGGTTCCTGCGCGGCGAATTCAAGCGCGTCGGCATTTCCTTCGACCCAGACGTGCTGTGCACGGTGCGCCTGTCGCGCGCGCTGTTTCCGTCCGAAAAACGCCACGGGCTGGATGCGCTGGTCGAGCGCCATTCGCTGGTGCCGTCTGACCGCCATCGTGCGCTCGCTGACGCCGATCTGATCTGGCAGTTCTGGCAGCGCCTCCACACCCTCGTGCCGCTGGAGATGTTGCGCGCACAGATCGAGCGCACGACGCGCCGCTACCAACTGGCGGGCGACATCACCGAAGAGCTGCTTGAGACAGCGCCCGCCGGCTGCGGTGTTTATGCGTTCTATGGGGAAGGCGATTTGCCGCTGTATGTAGGGCGAAGCGTGCGCGTCCGTCAGCGGCTGCGCGCGCATCTGACGGGCGAACGACGGTCGTCGAAGGACATGCGGCTCGCGCAGCAGGTCAGGCGCGTCGAGTGGCGCGCGACCGGCGGCGAGCTGGGTGCGATGCTCGCGGAGGCGCAGTGGATCGCGGCGCTGCGTCCCGGGCACAATCGCGTGCCGCGCGTCACGAAGAGCGACCCCGTCGACGCCCCGTGGCCGTTTCAGGGGCCGGTGGTATTCGAAGAGCGCGAGGAAGCGTCGCAGGCGCGTGCTTTCCATGTCGTCGACCGGTGGCGTTACATCGGCCACGCGCCGTCATTGGCGCAGGCCGTTGATCTTCATGCATCCTGCGCGGCCAGCGGCTTCGAGCTGTCGACCTATCGAATCCTGCAAAGCCATCTGGCGCGCGGTTTGCGGATGATGCCGCTGGCTGTCGCGGGCGCCGAGCCTCTCAAACCTGTATTGGGCGTTGCCTGACTGCTTCAGTCCGTTCGGTGCACACCGCCCTGCGCGCGCGGTCGCGAATTAGCGTGTTTGCCGGGGCTGACATGGGCTGCGCTTGATGATCGTCCCGCTTCTCCCCTGGATTGCCCGCGCTTAGCCGGTTGCGCCGACGCCACCGCTTTCGCACACGTGTCCAAGCGCGCGGGAGAGTGCATTCGACCGCGTCGAGTCATAGCGAGTCAGTGATTTCCAGTTAGCCAGCGATTGCGCCACGCGCGACGGACAGTCCGGGGCCGCGCGCATCGGCTGCACGCGAGCGAGCCCGGCGATCAGCGATTGCGTCAGGCGGTCCAGCTGGGGGCGCGTGCTCGTAGCGAGGTCCGGGGCCGGCTCTTGCGGCGGTTGAGTCGCACGCCAGTTCGCAAACAACGCGTTTTGCACTTCCTTGCTGGCGTCTATCTGATCCTGAAAGAAGGCGCGAGCGAAATCTGGATCTACGTCGGCGGCGGCCGCGCGCTTTTGCACATCGGCGAGTAGGGCTTCTTCGCGCGGCTTGTCGGTAATCGGCTGGTGTTTCGCCCACTTCCAGCGCGCCACCGGTTCAGCGAGCGCGAGGCGTTGCGACGCAAGCGCGATCAAATTGGTAAGCGCGGTCTCGTCGCCATCGGCAAGGGCGGGGGCGGGCGTGAAAACGGCGTAGGCAAAGAGCGCGAGCGCGCAGCGAGCGGCAAAGCGAAACAGACGAGTCATGGGCTGAGCGAGAGAACTGGACGAGGGCCGGGCGGCCGCGGAGAAAAACAGAAGAATAGACGATCTGCGGTGCCGCAGGAGCGGTTCCGCGCAGGCAAGCTGCTGGAGGATTTCAGCTGAAGGCGGTTTCAGGCACGCAAGACCGCGCAACGCGCACGGGCGCGCGTTGACATCAGGCGGCGATAGGCCGTCTAGTCGAACCGTTGCAATGGAAGGTGGTGCATAGCGCGCGAGCGAGCATACCCCGGGTGACAAACGCCGGAACGGCTACAGCTTTGCGCCACTGCACAATCACTTTGCGTCGCACGACTTACGTTGTTCGTCGAAGAAGGCGCGCACGTGCTCCGGCAGTTCCGCGCCCAGAAATTCGACGCCGACAGGTTCCGGATCGGGGCTAAAGACTTTATCCGGGGTCGGGATCTTCGGTGGTTTGGCATCCATGATCTTTCTCCTTTACAAACTCATTATCGGCCTCGTGCCCCTATTTGCACCAGCGTCCGATTTGCATTGCATCGTCTTTGTTGCTTTAACGGCACATCGCAACATTTCAGCAGAGTCTTCTGATTAAATTTATAGGCTTGCTGCTGTTGTCTTTGTGTGGGCAGACGTACATTCCGCGCTTCAATTCCTCATTCGATTCGCTCCGAGCCCCAACTGGCGGGCTCGAGGCGCTGTCTGCCGACTCGCTGCCGCAATTAGCAGTTCGTTCATTGCGGGTATTCCCCGATTAACCCGCGCTTTGTGCATTGCCGCATCGGAAGAGTTTTCGTCTTCAGAGTCGAACGTTCGTTTATTACCGATCCGCTTATAAGGCGAGGCCGCTTCGCTTATCTCTTTGTAAACGAGCGACGTGTCACAGCGTTGACGGTTACCGGCAGTTTTTTGAAGCGAGACGATAAAAATGCGCCACATAGGCGAATGCGTGGCGCCGTAACGCGGCCCGGCTCATGGCGTCAGCACTTCGCGACAAAACCTCAGTTTTCGATGCCGCCAACTGAAACCGCGACGGCGGCTCCTATGATGCGAAGAGACATTTAGAGGTCTGAGTGCGTTGGCCAACGGACGCACCTCTGCCGACACGGAAGATAGTCGTCGTCTTCGCCTTCAGAGAGTTCGTCATGGAAAACGCTGTGTACTGGAATGGACGCCAGGTCGGAATCGAGTGCGACGGTCGCATCTCGTGGTTTTCATCAGCGCCGCCGGAGGCGGTGGCTGCGTATGGCAGCAAGCAACAAACGCGGCCGCAGCAGTGCGGCAGCACTCACGACGATGTGCTCGCTCGCAACCTTGGCAAGGTCGCACAGTGACAGTTCGAGGGAACGGACTTCCGTGGCTGGGCGATAGCGGGGGAGACGCCTTGAACTGCGATTCAAAGCATTGATGAAAAGCAAAAAGCCCAGTCACGAGGACTGGGCTTTTTGCTTGATTCTTGATGGTGCCGGAAAGAGGAATCGAACCCCCGACCTTCGCATTACGAATGCGCTGCTCTACCGTCTGAGCTATTCCGGCATCAGGAGAAACGAAATTATAGGGACTTCTTTATTGGCTTGGCAAGCCCCCAGCTTATTTTTTTGTTTCGAGATGGTAGCGGGTCACGCGATCCACTTCGTTCTTGGACCCAAGGAACACCGCGACGCGCTCATGCAGGCTCTTCGGCTGAATGTCGAGAATGCGTTTTTCGCCGTTGGTCGCGGCGCCGCCTGCCTGCTCGACAATAAACGCCATGGGGTTCGCTTCGTACATCAGGCGCAACTTGCCGGGCTTTTCCGGTGTGCGTTTGTCGGCGGGGTACATGAAGATGCCGCCGCGATTCAGAATACGGTGCACGTCCGCCACCATCGAGGCGATCCAGCGCATGTTGAAGTCGCTCTGACGCGGGCCTTCCTTACCTTGTTTCAGTTCGCCGATGTATTGCTCGACAGGCGGATACCAGTGGCGTTCGTTCGACGCGTTGATCGCGTACTCGCGCGTTTCCACAGGAATGCGCATATCGCTTTGCGTGAGTACCCACGAACCGAGTTCGCGATCGAGCGTGAAGCAGTTCACGCCGTTGCCGGTCGTCAACACAAGCACAGTCTGCGGTCCATAAACCGCATAACCTGCGGCGACCTGCTGCGTGCCGGGTTGCAGGAACGACTGCTCGGTGGGCTGCTGGCCGTCCGGGCAGCGCAGCACTGAAAAGATCGTGCCGATCGACACGTTCACGTCTATGTTCGACGAGCCGTCGAGCGGATCGAACACGAGCAGATACTCGCCCTTCGGATAGTTCGCCGGGATCGGGAAGAACTGCTCCATTTCCTCGGACGCCATGCCTGCGAGATTGCCGCCCCATTCGTTCGCTTCGAGCAGAATCTCGTTGGACAGAATGTCCAGCTTCTTCTGTACCTCGCCCTGGACATTCTCGCTGCCCGCGGTGCCGAGCGCATCGCCCAACGCGCCCTTGCTGACGTGATAGCTGATCGCCTTGCATGCGCGCGCGACAACTTCGATCAAAAGGCGCAGGTCGGCCGGCAGGTTGTTGGTTTCCCGCTGCTGCTCGATCAGGTACTTCGTAAGAGTGGTACGACGTTGCAAGGACATTGCTGTACTCCAGGAGGCTTGAGGAATATCCCGATTTTAACCGCTTGGTGTGTCCGCTCCGTGCTTTTGCTATCTGTGCGGACAGGAAACGTGAGTGCGGTACAGGTGAAGACCTCAGCAAACGGCGCACGAACAGTCAGCCAAACGGCTAACGTCAGTGGCGGCAGCGCTGACCCGCTTCACGCCCGGCCGGCGCAAAAAAGCCGGCAACGCGTGCCGGCTTTTCCGAATCGTGTACGGCTCAACTGTGCGTCATGCGAGCGCCTTCTCGACAATTTCGCGCACGTCACGCGATTTGACCTGCGACGCAACTTTCTCGAGCGCTGCGCGCATGCCTTCGCGCAGCGTCGGCGTAAAGCGGCGCCACAACTCGAGCGAGCGGGCGAGGCGGGCGGCCACTTGCGGATTGATTGCGTCCAGCGCGATCACCTGGTCCGCCCAGAACGCATAGCCCGAGCCATCTTCGGCGTGGAACTGCGCGGGGTTCGCCGCGCAGAAGCTGAAAATCAGCGAGCGCGCGCGGTTCGGATTTTTCAGATTGAAGGCTGGATGCGTCATCAGCTTGCGTACGATGTCGATAACCGGACGCTGCGCACTGCCGCGCTGGGTGGCCTGCAAGGCGAACCACTTGTCGATGACGAGCGGTTCCTTTTCGAAGCGCCGGTAAAAGTCGTCGAGCGCGTGTTGGGCCTCGGCACTGGCTCCCTCGGCCGCCGCTGCATTGAGCAGCGCGGACAACGCGGCGGCGCGGTCCGTCATGTTGTCCGCAGCGTCGTACTGTGCCGATGCAAGCCGCACGGCTTGCGCCGGATCGTCGAGCTCGGTGAGATAAGACAGCGCGAGGTTCTTCAGCGCACGATAGCCGGCTGCCGTGGGTGTGGCCTCATACGGACCGGGCGTGCGGTGCTGCTCGTAAATGTCGAGCCATTCGCTCCTGAGCGCATTGGCAAGACGCTTGCGCACGAACTGCCGCGCGGCATGCACGGCTGCCGGATTCGATTCCGCCATCTGCTCGGCGAGATACGCTTCGGACGGCAGCATCAGCGCAAGTTCGCGGAACGCCGGAGACAGCGATTCGTCGGTGAGCACGCGTGCAAACGCAGCGGTCACCGAATCGTCCAGCTGCAGCTCGGCGCCGTTCGCAGCGCGTGCCGCGAGCGTCAGCAGCTCCCGCGTGGCAAGCCGTTGACCGGCCTCCCAGCGGTTGAACGGGTCGCTGTCATGCGCGAGCAGGAAAGCGAGCTGTTCGGCCGAGTAATCGTATTCGACGATCACCGGCGCCGAGAAATTGCGCAGCAGCGAGGGCAGCGGCGCCTCTGCCACGTTGACGAACGTGAAGGTCTGCTCAGTCTGCGTCAATTCGAGCACGCGCGTGGTCGAGCCCGACGCTTGCGCCTCGCCCTCCAGTTGCAGCGGCAGATCTTTACCGTCCTTGCCGATCAGGCCGATTGCGAATGGAATCAGCAGCGGTCCCTTCTGCGTTTCGCGCGCGCTGGGTGCCGCTTCGCCGTAGCCCTGCACGAGCGTCACGCTATAGCGCTGGTTGCCGGCGTCGTAAGCGGTGCGCACCGAGACGCGTGGCGTGCCCGCCTGGCTATACCAGCGCTCGAACTGCGCGAGATCGCGGCCGTTCGCGTCGGCGAGCGCATGGCGAAAATCGTCGCAGGTGACGGCCTGGCCGTCATGACGCTTGAAGTACAGGTCCATGCCTTTGCGGAAACCCTCGCGGCCGAACAGCGTCTGGTACATGCGCACGACTTCGGCGCCTTTCTCGTACACCGTCATCGTGTAGAAGTTGTTGATTTCGACGTAGCTCTCGGGACGCACGGGGTGAGCCATCGGGCCGGCGTCTTCGGCGAACTGCATCTGGCGCAGTACGCGCACGTCTTCGATGCGTTTCGTCGCGCGCGCCGCTTCGTCGCTGCCCTGAGTCTGGCCGCCTGCCATGTCGGCCGAAAATTCCTGGTCGCGGAACACGGTCAGGCCTTCCTTCAGGCTCAACTGGAACCAGTCGCGGCAGGTCACGCGGTTGCCAGTCCAGTTATGGAAATACTCATGGCCGACCACCGCCTCGATGTTGGCGAAGTCTGTGTCCGTAGCCGTCTCGGGGTTGGCCAGCACATACTTCGTATTGAAGATGTTGAGCCCCTTGTTCTCCATCGCGCCCATGTTGAAGTCGCTCACGGCGACGATCATGAAGCGGTCCAGGTCGAGCTCCAGCCCGAAGCGCTGTTCGTCCCAGCGGATGGAATTGATGAGCGAGTCCATTGCGTGACGGGTCTTGTCCAGATCGTGCGGCTCGACCCATACCTGCAGCAGCTTTTCTTTACCCGAGCCGGTTTTCACGCGTTCTTCGAGGGCCACCAGTTTACCCGCGACCAGCGCGAACAGATAGCTTGGTTTGCGGAACGGGTCTTCCCAGCGCGCGAAATGGCGGCCGTCCGGCAGATCGCCTTCCTCGAGCAGATTGCCGTTGGACAGCAGCACCGGGTAATCCGCCTTGCTGGCTCGCAGCGTGACCGTGTAGGTCGACATGACGTCCGGCCGGTCAAGAAAATAAGTGATGCGGCGAAAGCCCTCGGCCTCGCACTGCGTGAAGAAGTTTCCGCTCGACACGTACAGGCCCGACAGCGTGGTATTCGCAGCCGGATTGCAGATGCTGGTGAGCGTGAGCTCGAACTGGTCGGGCACATTGTCGAGCACCAGGCCGTGTTCATGCGCGTGCACGTTGGCAAAGGGCTGGCCCGCGAGCGTCGCGCCGACGAACTCCAGTTGTTCGCCCATCAGCTCCAGATGCGGCGCGCGCGCGGCATCCGGGTTGCGGCGCACCTGCATCGTGTTTTTGACGACGGTGCGTTCGGGCAGCAGATCGAACTCCAGTGCGACGGTGTCGATCAGGAAGGCGGGCGGCGCATAATCGGCGCGGCGGATCACATTGGGCGTTGCGGTATCGGCCATGGCGTTCTGTAGTGGTGGGACTCGAGCGGCCGGCGCGCGCAGGCACGTGCGCCGGGCATGTCGAGCCATTGTACAAAGCCTCGGGCGATCGTGCGGAGTGCTGTCTGTGCGCATAGCCATTCGGCCGATGCTCGCCCCCACGCGCGCGCCGGTCACGCCGCTGCGGCAATGCATCCCGGAACGGCGAGACGCCATCGACGGTCTACGTACAATGCCAGAAGGGCCAACACAAACGCTTCACGAGGTAGACCATGAAAACAAACCCCTGGGCGCGCCGCGCCATGCTGCTGTTCGCGGCGCTGACCGTGCTGCTTTCCGGCTGCACGACTTATGTGACCACGCAGGTCACCGCGTTCTCCGACTGGAGCGGCAGCGACGCGACCCGCACCTACGCATTCACACGCGAGCCGGATCAGCGAAACAACCTGGAGCTGACCACCTATGAGCGCATCGTCGCCAATGAGTTGGCCACCCACGCGTTCCGCCAGGTCGACACTAATCAGGCGCGCTATCTGGTCGGACTTTCGTACGGAATCCGCTCCGACATGGTGACGGTCGCCGAGCCGGTGTACTACAACCCTTGGCCCGCACCCTATTGGGGCTGGGGCAGGCCGTTCGATCCGTGGGGCCCGTGGGGACCGTTTCCTGCCGGCTATGTGAACCAGAGCTACCCGATCTTCACGCACCTGCTGGGCGTGCGGATCACCGAGCGTGCGACGGGCAAGGAGGTCTACAACGTGAGCGCGCGCAACTCCGGCGCCGAGTCGTCGCTGGTGAGGGCCATGCCGTATCTGGCGCGCAGTGCGCTCGCCGACTTCCCGCTTGGCAACGGTGTAGTGCGTACGGTCAAGATTCCGCTCGACAAGGCGGGCGGCGCGTCCAACGAAACGGCCGCGCCTGCCGCAGTCCCCGCCGCAGCGACGCCGAATGCCGCGCCGGCCGCCGCCTCAGGAGCCAAAGCGGTGCAGTGACGCAGCGGTCGGCCGAAGTCACGCGCGATCCGGCGGGCGCCGGCGTCGCGCGAACCGTTGGGGTGGGTGGAACGGGTGGCAGCTGTCGGAGCGGTTGGCGTCGGTCGAAACCCATTGGAGCCGTTCAATCTAGTCACGGCGGTTCAAACCCGTCAGAGCGGTTCAACCCCATCAGGTCGATCCAAACCCGTCAAAGCGGTTCAATCCAGTCACGGCGGTTCAAACCCATCAGAGCGGTTCAACCCCGCCAGGTCGATCCAGACCCGTCAAAGCAATCCAATCGCACCGGATTGATTCAAAGCGACCGCAGCAGCTCCAAACTGCTGCAAGCCGCTCAAAGCCCCGCGCCGAACAACGCCATCGTGCCGAGCACCACGAACAGCACGGCGGCGATACCGTGCACCAGCTTCGTCGGCAGACGGTGCGCGAAGCGGCCGCCCAGCACAATGGCCGGCACGTTCGCGAGCATCATTCCGAGCGTGGTGCCGGCCACCACGCCGAAGAAATCGTGAAAGCGGGCCGCGAGCGCAACCGTCGCGATCTGCGTCTTGTCGCCCATTTCCGCGAGAAAAAAGGCCACGACAGTCGCGCCGAACACGCCGAGATGCGTGCGGTTGGTGTTGGCTTCGTCGTCGTCGAGCTTGTCGGGCACGAGAATCCACAGCCCCATGCCGATGAACGAGATGGCCAGCGCCCAGCGCATCACGGTCGGCGTGAGCAGCGAGCCGAGCCATGCGCCGAGCGCGCCCGCACCCGCGTGATTGACGAGCGTCGCAACCAGCACGCCGAGAATGATCGGCACCGGCTTGCGATAGCGGGCGGCCAGAACCAGCGAGAGCAGCTGTGTCTTGTCGCCGATCTCGGCGAGTGCGACCGCTCCCGTTGAAATGAGAAAAGCGTGAATCACGTTGTTTGAATCCTCGGGCCGAGAAATGAACGAGCGACGACCCACGACACGCCGGGCCCAGTTGCGGCGGGGTGTGGGTCATCGGTCTCGCCAGGCCAGAGGCTGCGGCTGCCATGGCCGCGACGGCCAAGTCTGTTGACAGGCGCCCCCGCGAGCGCACGTTCTGCGAGTGAGGCCCAAAGGCCTGGCGAACGCGCCGCGGCTACTTCCCAATGAGGGGCGGATTATAGCAGGCGCGGCAGTCTTCGCAGCCTTGTCGCGGGGACATCGGGCGGCAACGCGCATGAAACCGCTGCGCGCGCAGGTAAGCGCCGCGAAGGTATGAAAGAGCAACAGCCTTTGCGGAAAGTTAATTGAAAGCGTGAGAGCGATTTTCTCCCTGGCGGGCTGTTTGCGCGCACCGGCAATCCGCCGAATCCTTGTCTATAGGGGATTCCCAAGGTGCTACCCGAAACGTCTGCAAATTCGCAATTACATTGAAAGCACCGTCGCGAGGGCGAGACGGATACAGATGGATACGTCTTTAGAAGCTGATTTAATCCAGAATATTCAGTATGATTCCGGCGGCTACGGGAGCCCGAGCCAAACCACAAGGCCTAATCGTAAAAGGTCTAAATAATCGGGCCAAAGTGCCGTTAATTCGCTGAACCCTACAAAAGAAGTCTGGATTGCCCTCCGGCGGGAGATTGCCGGTCCGCTCGGCGCGCATACGCTGTGACGGCTGCTATTGCGTCAGGCGCTTCAGCCTCTCCTTGCTTCTACGCGCGAACACCGATATGCCCGATCCGCACTGGACCATTCCGGTCGCTCGCTGGTCAAGCTGGCCTGCCGCCACATCTGCCGCACCCGACATCGGTTTTATCGAGCCGATCGTGCGGCGGCGTCTCAGCACGCTCTCCCGCGTCGCGCTGAAGGTTGCGCACGACTGTGTCGGCGCGAGCGAGGCACGCGTCGTGTTCGCGTCGCGGCACGGCGAACTGCGCCGTACCACGGATATTCTCCGCGCTCTCAGGTCAGGCGAGCCGGTCTCGCCGACCGCCTTCAGCCTGTCCGTGCTCAATGCGATGACGGGCGTGTTCGGCATCGCGCGCGGCGACCGCTCGGCGGCAAGCGCGATCTCGGCCGGCCCGGAAACGCTCGGCTACGCGCTGCTGGAGGCGTACGCGCAATATGCGACGCAGCCGGCGTCGCCGGTGCTGCTCGTCTACGCGGACGAGCCGGCCGACCCGGCATACGGCACGATCGAAGACGAAGTGCAGGGCGGAGCCATCGCAATTCTGCTTGGGGGCGAAGCGGTGGAGGGGCATCTGGTGTGCACGCGCTCGCCGGCAAGGGACGAGCAGGAGGGGCAAGAACGGGCAGCGTCGGAGCGGCCTGCTGCGAGCGCCGCAAGTGCCGAAAGTTCCGCCAACGCCCCAAACCCCCGACCCGCGGCAATCACTTGCGCGACATCCGCAACCCGCTTCGCCACGCAGAGCCAGGCGCTGCTGCATTGTCTCGAAACCGGCAAGCCCGCCGCCTGGCAAGGCGCCGGCGTCCTATGGCAGTGGGGATGGCATGACCGCGCGGTTTGATTACGCCTGGCGATTCTTCGCGACCGGCATGGCGTTCGTGGTGTTCGGCATCTGCGGCGTGCTGTTCTCGCTGCTGGTGTTTCCGCTCGCGTGGCTCTGGCCGCATCGCGCGTCGCGGCAGTTGGCGGTGACCGGCGTGATCCACTGGTTTTTCCGCGCGCTCGTGGCCGTATTGCAGCGGATCGGCGTGATGGAGCTCGAAGTGACGGGCGCACAGGCACTGCGCGCGCGCCGCCCGTCCATCGTGGTGGCGAATCATCCCACCTACCTCGACGTCATGGTGCTGCTTTCGCTCGCGCCGCACGCGTGCTGCGTCGTGAAAAACGCGCATTGGAGCAACCCGTGTTTCTGGGGCATCGTGCGCTCGGCGGAATATGTCAGCAACGCGGACCCCGCGGAGCTTGTGGAAGCGGGCGCCAGGCAGCTTGCGGCAGGCTATACGATGATCATTTTTCCGGAAGGCACGCGCAGCCCGGCGCGCAACCGGCTGCATGCGTTTTCGCGTGGTTTCGCGCATATGGCGCTCAAGGCCGGGGCGCCGATCGTGCCGGTGCTGATGGACTGCGATCCGCCCGCGTTCACCAAAGACATGCGCTGGTACGACGTGCCCGCGCGAGCGTTCCGCATGCGCGTGAACGTGCTCGAGCCGCTCTCAGCGGACGGGCTCGCGGCGCACGACACTCCACCGGCTCTCGCGGCGCGCAGCGTGACGAGCGCCGTCGAAGCACACATTACCCAGCACCTGTTCGATTATGGATTCTTTAAAACTGGAAATTAAGCAGCTCCTGATCGAAGCACTCGATCTGGAAGACCTGAGCCCCGCCGACATCGACGACGACGCACCGTTGTTCGATACCGACGGCATCGGTCTCGATTCGATCGACGCACTGGAAATCGGCATCGTGCTGCGCAAACAATATCAATTGACCATTGCGGCGAACGACGAACGCACGCGCGAACACTTCCGCTCCATCAGCACGCTGGCCGCGCTGGTGGCGAGTCAGCGCGAAGCGGCGCACGCCGCGAATGAAACCAACAGCAAAGGGGAATGACCGTGTCCGAGGCAGAGATTCTTGAACGCATCCGCGCCATCTTCAAAGAGAACTTCGCAATCGAGCCCGAGAGCGTGACGCCCGAGGCGCATCTGTTCGAAGACCTCGATCTGGACAGCATCGACGCGGTCGATCTCGCGATCAAACTGCAGGAAATGACGGGGCGCCGCATCAAGCCGGAAGAGTTCAAGTCGGTGCGCACGGTCGGCGACGTGATCGGTGCGGTCGAATCGCTGCTGGCGGCCCAAGGCTGATGCCGGCCACGCGCTCGCGAACGCCGGCAGTGGAGCATCGCGCCGCCGGTGCTTCGTCCACGGCCGGGCGCCACTGGGTCAAGGCCGTCGTGCAGGTGCTCGTGAAGCTCGCCTACCCGGCGCTGATTCTGTGCGCGTGGCGCTGGGACACGCCGCGCTACGTCGGTTGCATGCTGTTTGCCATTCTGTGGCTGCAGCGCTGGGCAGGCAGCGGGCCGGTCGCGACTTCGTTGCGCCGTCTTTCCGCCATCGACTGGACCGTGGTCGGTCTGCTTAGCTGCGCGTCGGCGGCCATCGTGTTCACCAACAGCGAGCTGCTGCTGCGCCTTTATCCATCGCTCGTCAATCTCGGTCTTCTGATCGCGTTCGGCGCGACGCTCGTGCGCGGACCGTCGATGATCGAGAAATTTGCGCGCCTCGGCAAAGCCGATCTGCCGCCGGGCGCCGTGCGTCACACAAGGCGCGTCACCCAGGTGTGGTGTGGGTTCTTTCTGCTGAACGGCGTTTTCTCCGCCTATACCGCGCTCTACTGGAGCCGCGCGAACTGGTCGCTCTATAACGGCGCGCTCGCCTATCTGCTGATCGGTGTGTTGCTGATCGCGGAAGTCGTATGGCGCTATCTCGTCGTGCTGCCGCGAGCCGCGCGTTCGGAGGCGGCATGATCGCGCTGCACGACCTGTTGGCCGTTCCGCTCGATACCGCCGGCCGCAATGTTCCGGTTTGCCGCGACCGCGCCGCGGTGCTCGACCGCGCAGCATTTCGCGCGCGCGTCGCGACGCTGGTTGCGCTGGTGCAGAAAGAGGCCGCGCGACGCTACGCGTTGTGCATCGACGATCCGTTCGATTTTGCCTGCGCGTTGTTCGCGCTCTTTGCCTGCGGCAAGGAGCCGGTGATCCCCGCGAACGCGACGCCCGGCTATCTCGCCGATCTCGCCGAAGCCTACGACGTCGTATTGACCGACGCCGCGCTGCCGCCGCACACGCAAGCCAATGCGCGCGCGGACGCTTTGAGCACGTGCATGGACACGTGCATACACACGCGCATCGACCCGCAAGCACCGCTCACGCTCTACACGTCCGGCAGCAGTGGCCGTCCCAAGCCGATCCGCAAAACGCTCGCGCAGTTCAACGCCGAAGTACACACGCTCGAAAAGCAGTGGGGCGCGCTCGTCGGCGACGCGACGATGCTTGCCAGTGTGCCGCATCACCATATTTACGGTCTGCTGTTCCGCGTGATGTGGCCGCTTGCCGCCGGCCGCGCATTCGATCGCGAGATCAGCATCGAGCCGCAGCATCTGCAGGCGCAACTCGCACAGTGCGGCGCGGCCGTGATTGTCTCGACGCCCGCGCAGTTGTCGCGCTGGCCCGCGTTACCAGGCTTCGCCGCAATGACGCCTGCGCCGCGCGCCTTTTTCTCGTCGGGCGGTCCGCTCGCGCTCGAAGCCGCACAGCACTATGCGGCCGCTTACGGCGCCGCGCCGCTGGAAATTTATGGCAGCACCGAGACAGGCGGCATTGCGTGGCGGCGCCAGGACGAGAGTGATGCATGGCAGCCGGTAACCGGCATTGAAGTGAGGCGCGACGAGGGCGGCGCGCTCAACGTGCGTTCGCCGCATCTCGATCACAGCGGCTGGCATCGTACGGACGACAAGATCGCGTTCGACGCGCAAGGCGGCTTCCGTTTGCAGGGGCGTCTCGATCGCGTGCTCAAGCTCGACGGCAAGCGCGTCTCGCTGCCGGAACTGGAGGCGCGGCTCACGCTGCATCCGTATGTGATGCAGGCGGCCATCGTGCCGCTCGAAGGCGGCGCGCGCGAGCGCGTCGGCGCTGTCGTCGCGTTGACGCAAGCCGGCAACGAAGCGTTGCGCGACCAGGGCCGCGTGTTTGTCGCGCAGAGCCTGCGGCGTCATCTCGCCGATTATTTCGACGTTGTTGTGTTGCCGCGCCATTGGCGCTTTCGTCTCGCGCTGCCGTTCGACGCGCGCGGCAAGCTGCCGGTGTCGGCGGTGGCCGCGGCGTTCGAGCCGCGCGCGGAGGGTTTCGAGCTGCTCGCCGAGGGGCGCAGTGGCGACACGCTTCACTATGAGCTGCGCGTGCCGCCCACGCTGGCGCATTTCGCCGGCCACTTCCCCGGCTTGCCGATCCTGCCCGGCGTGGTGCAGGTCGACTGGGCGATGCGCCTCGCCGCCGAACAGGTGCCGTGCGTGCGGGCCGCGGTTTCGATCGACCGTCTGAAGTTCATGGCGCCGGTCGCGCCGGGCGCGGTGCTCAAGCTCACGCTCGCGCACGATGCAGCGCGCCGCCGCGTGCAGTTCGCGTACCGGCTGAACGGGCGCGAATGCGCGTCGGGCGCGATTGTCTATCCGGAGAGCGCGTGATGAGCATCGCTGCCTGCATCGTGATCCCGATCTACAACCACAAGGACGCGATCGGCGCCACCGTGGCGAATCTCGCAGTACACGGCTTGCCGATCTTTATCGTCGACGACGGCAGCGACGAGCCGACCCAGCAGGTGCTCGCCGAACTCGTGCGCCGACATGCGGCGCAAGTGACGCTGCTGCGTCTGCCGGTCAACGGCGGCAAGGGCGCAGCGGTCATGGCGGGCTTGCGCGCCGCGCGCCGCGCAAACTACACGCACGCCTTGCAGATCGACGCCGACGGCCAGCACGACGCCGCCGATGTCCCGCGTTTTATCGAGGCCGCCCGCGCCGAACCCGGTGCGGTGATTCTCGGTCGTCCTGTGTACGACGAGAGCGTGCCGAAGGCGCGCCTCTACGGCCGTTATCTGACCCATGTGTGGGTGTGGATCGAAACGCTTTCGCTGACCATTCGTGATTCGATGTGCGGCTTCCGGCTCTATCCGCTTGCACTCGCGTGCGAACTGATGGACAGCGTGCAGTTGCCCACGCGCATGGACTTCGACATCGAGATTCTGGTGCGCCTTTACTGGCGGCGCGCCGCGTTCCGCGCGATTCCCACGCGCGTGACTTACGCGAGCGACGGCGTTTCGCATTTCGACGTGTTGTGGGACAACGTGCGCATCAGCCGCAGTCACACGCGGCTCGTGTGCGGCATGCTGCTGCGTTTGCCGCTGCTCGTCGCGCACAAGTTCATGCCGCGCCACAGCGCAGCCGCAGATGTTTCGACCGCGCCCGACGCGCAGGACTGGTGGCGTATCGCCGAGCGCGGCAGCCATCTCGGCATGTCTTTGCTCGCATTGAGCTGCAGGCTGTTTGGCCGCCGCTTCACCGCGCTGTGGCTGCATCCTGTCGTCGCTTATTTTTTGCTGACCGGACGTGCCGCGCGCGCGGCCTCGGCCAATTACTTCACGCGCTTGCGCGAGGCTGCGCCGCACGGCGACACGCCGCGGCCCGGCTGGTTTTCCGCCTATCGCCACATGCTGGCCTTTGCGCAGTCGGGCTTCGACAAGCTCGCGGCGTGGTCCGGCCGCGTGAACGATGCCGATGTGAAATTCGAAGATCCTTCGGCGTTCGAAGCATTGGTTGCGAGCGGCAAGGGCGCGCTCGTGATCGGCGCGCATCTCGGCAATCTGGAAATGACCCGTGCGCTGGCCGCGCAAGGCGCGTATGCGAAAGTCACGGCAGTCGTCTATACCGAACATGCGCGGCGCTTCAATAGCGTGCTCGCGTCTGCGAACAGCGAATTCGCGCGGCATCTGCTAGAAGTCGCGGACTTCGGTCCCGAAACCGCGATGCTGATGCAGGAGCGCGTCGACGCAGGCGAGTTGCTCGTGATCGTCGGCGACCGCGTGCCCGCACACGAGGCCGGCCGTACGACGAGTGCGCGCTTTCTCGGCGCCGACGCGCCGTTCGCGCAGGGCCCCTATGTGCTGGCGCATGCGCTCGGCTGCCCCGTGTATCTGTTCTTCTGTCTGAAAGAGCGCGACGGTTATCGTCTTTATTTCGAGCCGTTCGCGCAACGCATCGAGTTGCCGCGCCGCGAGCGCACGCAGCATCTCGCGGCGTGGGCGCAGCGTTATGCGGCGCGTCTCGAACACTATTGCCGCAAGGCACCTTATCAATGGTTCAATTTCTTCGACTTTTGGGCCAGCCCCAAGCGAGGCGCAAATGGCCGAACATGATCTGATCGACGCGCCGCAGGCCGGCGCTCACGCAACTTCGTCGCGCGCGGGTGACGCGGCGCCCGTCGTGATCGGCGCGCGCAAGCTCAGCATCGAAGACGTCGTCGCCATCGCACAGCATCGTGCGCCGGTCGCGTTGAACACGGACCCGGCCTGGCGTGCGCGCATTCAGCGCGGCGCGGACTTTCTGCGTCGTCATCTCGCGGCGGGCGCCACCGTCTACGGCGTCAACACAGGTTATGGCGACGCTTGCGTGGTCGACGTGCCGACGGAACTCGTCGAAGCGTTGCCGCTGCAACTCACGCGTTACCACGGCTGCGGCATGGGCGAATATCTCGACGACGCGCAGACGCTTGCGGTGATCGCGGCGCGTCTGAACTCGCTGGCCTATGGGTTTTCCGGCGTGCGCCCCGTGCTGCTCGAACGTCTTGCCGACCTCGTCAATCATCGTGTGCTGCCGCGCATTCCCGCCGAGGGTTCAGTCGGCGCAAGCGGCGACCTCACGCCACTTTCGTATGTCGCCGCTGCGCTCGCGGGCGAGCGCGAAGTCATGTTCGAAGGGCGCTTGCGCGACGTGCGCGAAGTATGGAGCGAAGTCGGGCAAACGCCGCTCACGCTCGCGCCGAAAGAAGGCCTCGCGCTGATGAACGGCACGGCGGTCATGACCGGCCTTGCATGTCTCGCGTTCGCGCGTGCGGATCATCTCACGCGGCTCACCGCGCGCCTGACCGCGCTGTCCACCGTGGCGCTCGACGGCCGCGCCGCGCATTTCGACGCGATGCTTTTCGAAGTGAAACCGCACGCCGGCCAGGCACAGGCGGCCGCATGGATTCGCGCCGATCTCGAAGGACGCGACGACACGCCCGGTCACCGCCTGCAGGACCGCTACTCGATCCGCTGCGCGCCGCACATTATCGGTGTGGCGCGCGACGCGCTCAGCTGGGTGCGCCGAGATATTGAAAACGAATTGAACAGCGCAAACGACAACCCGTTGATCGACCCCGACAACGAGCGCGTGCTGCACGGCGGCAACTTCTACGGCGGCCATATCGCGTTCGCCATGGACTCGCTGAAGGTGGCGGTGGCGAACCTCGCGGATCTGATGGACCGGCAACTGGCGCTGCTCGTCGACGTGAATTTCAACAACGGCTTGCCGCGCAACCTCACGGGCGCTGCGCCCGCGCGCGCGGCGATCAATCACGGCTTCAAGGCCGTGCAGATTTCGTCGTCCGCGTGGACAGCGGAAGCGCTGAAAAACACCATGCCCGCCAGCGTGTTCTCGCGCTCCACCGAGGCTCACAATCAGGACAAGGTCAGCATGGGCACGATCGCGGCGCGCGACTGCCTGCGCGTGCTCGAATTGACCGAACAGGTGGCCGCGGCGCATACGCTTGCCACGGTGCAGGCCGCGCGCCTGCGTCTGCGGATGGACAGTGCCACGCCGGTGCCGGCGCCGTTGCAAACATTCATGGAAAGCGTCGCGGCACAATCGCCTTTCGTCGAAGAAGACCGCGCGCTCGAACATGATCTGCGTGCGCTGAGCGCACGCATCGCCGCATGCGAATTGCTGCCTTACCGCGGAGAATCACACGCATGAGCGCCGCCCGTAAGGTACTGAACGCGAGTGCAACGGTCGAGGTGCCGTTTCACGATGTCGACGCGATGAACGTCTGCTGGCACGGTCACTACCTGAAGTACTTCGAGATTGGCCGCGCTGCGTTGTTGCGCGCGTTCGACTACGACTACCGCGAAATGCAGGCGTCGGGTTATCTGTGGCCGATCGTGGAAGCGCACCTGAAGTACGTGCGCCCGGCCACGTATGGTCAGAAGATCGACGTGCGCACGCAACTGCTCGAACACGAAAACCGCCTGAAAATAGGCTACGAAATCGTCGATTGCGCATCGGGCACTCGGCTCACGAAAGGCTACACGATTCAGGTGGCGGTCCACGCAGCCACTCAGGAATTGCAGTTTGTGTCGCCGCCCGTGGTCTTTGAAAAACTGGAGCGCGTATGGGGACCATGAATGTTCGCGGGCGGCTGCTGCTCAAGGTACTGTGTGTGGCCACGTTGACGGGCGCACTATGCGTGGGCGCAGGGTCAGTAGCGGCGGCGGCTGCTGACGGCAATCCGGCACTCGTCTCGCAGATCGCCTCACATCTTGCCGCGGCCAGGGGCGTGCGCGCGCAGTTCACGCAAACGCAAACGCTCGCCGCGATGAAGCAGCCGCTCGTCAGCACCGGTTCCTTGCTGTTCCTGCGCGAGCGCGGCGTGATCTGGCAGATCGCGACGCCGTACAAGGCCACTTACGTGATTACCGACGCAGGCGTCGCCGAAGTTGACGCCCGCGGCCAGCGAGTCACCACACGCGGCGCGCAGGGCGCGCGCGGCGTCGCGCAAGTCTCGAAGATGATGCGTGCAATGCTTGGCGGCGATCTGTCCGCGCTGTATTCGCAGTTCGACGTGCAGGCAGAGGGCAGCGCCGCGAACTGGCGCATGCGGCTCACGCCGAATCAGCCGCAGATCGCGCAGTCCATCAAGAGCTTGCAGATGAGCGGCGGCGACTATCTGCAGAATTTGCGCATTGCGCTCGCGAACGGCGACACCACGCAACTCGAATTCAGCGGAAGCGAGACGGTAAGCGAACCTGCGCCGGCCGAACGCAGCCTGCTCGGGGTGCCGTAATGGAGTTGCTGCGCAGGTCCGCAAGGCAGACATGGGGCGTGCGCGCCGCGTGGCTCGTGCTCGCGCTCGCGGCGGCGCTATATTGCGGCTGGCGTTTCGCGGGACCGTCGCCGCTGCAGACCAATTTTCTCGCGTTGTTGCCCGCGACCGAGGCGGACCCTGTCGCGGAGAAAGCGGTGGATACGCTCGCGAGCGCGCTGGGCGACCGTACGGTTTTTCTCGTCACCAGTCGCGACGACGCGCACGCGAAAGCGGCGGCGAAACAGCTCGGTGCAGCATTGCAAAAGAGCGGCGCGTTCACTTCAGTGACGGCGCAATTACCGCCGTTCGATCTGTCGCAAATCGCGGCGCTGTACCTGCCGCATCGCTTCGGTTTGCTCACGCCTGCCGACCGCGACGCAATCGCGGCCGCAAATGCATCAGGCAGCACCTTGCATGACGCACTCGCAGAGCGCATCTACAACCCGTTGCGCGGCGGACTCACTACGTCGCTTGCCGACGATCCGTTCGGCTGGCTGGAACATTGGCTCGGCAATCTGCCGCTTGCCACCTCGAATCTCGAACTCGAAGACGGCCTGCTCGTCTCGCACCAAGGCAACGCAACCAGCGTGCTGGTTATAGCGACGCTGCCGGGTTCGGCCTACGAAAGCAGCACGCAGCAGGCCGTCATCGCGGCGCTCGCGCAAGCCGAAAATGCACTGAAGCACACGTACGCCGACGTTTCGGTGGCGCGAACCGGCGCGGTGTTCTACGCCGAATCGGCGCGCAGTGCGGCGCAGAGCGAGGTGCATGTGATCGGCATGGCGTCGCTAGTCGGCATTGCGTTGCTGATGATGTGGGTGTTCCGCTCGCCGCGCCTGCTTCTGCTGGGTTTCCTTTCCACCGCGTTCGGCATTGTGTGCGCGCTGGCGGTCACGCTGCTGGTGTTCGGCAAGCTGCATCTGCTGACACTCGTGTTCGGCGCGAGTCTGATCGGCGAAGCGGTGGATTATTCGATTCAGTATTTCGTCGTCTATCTCAGTGCGGGGCGCGACTGGGATGCGCATCGCGGCGCGCGTGCCGTGCGTCCTGCGTTGAGCGTGGCGCTTGCAACGAGCCTGCTCGGCTACGCGATCCTCATGTGGGTGCCGTTTCCCGCGCTCAAGCAGATTGCGTGCTTTGCGATGGCAGGTATCGTGACCGCGTTCGCCTCGGTGATGTGGCTGCTGCCCGCGCTGCTGCCGTACGCGCCCGAACGCAGTCCACGGCGCCTCTTCGAGCGCGCCGCGCGCTTGCTCGGTGCATGGCAGCGGGTTGTCGGCGGCAGGCGCGCGTGGTTCGTCGCCGCGCTGTTGTTGATAGTCGCGCTTCCAGGCTGGCTGCGTCTTACCAGCGACGACGATATTCACCTGCTCACCCAGCGCGACCCCTCGCTCGTTGCCCAGGAAGAGAAGGTTCGCGCGGCAGTGGGCGTGGATAACAGCGCGCAGTTTTTCGTCGTGCGCGGCGACACGCCGGAAATGGTGTTGCAGCGTGCCGAGGCGCTCGGCATGAAGCTCGACGCGCTGAACAGTACCGCCGACCGAATAGGCGGTTATCAATCGGTCGCGCAATTCGTGCCGTCCGCGCAGCAGCAGAATGAAAACCGCGCGTTGCTCGCGCAACATGTTTTCGCCGACCGCGCCGCATTGCGCGCCACGCTGCTGCAAGCAGGCTTCAAGGACGAAGTGGCTGATGCCTGGATCGCCGCACAAGCGAGGCCGCAACCCGTTCTCACGGTAGAGCAGTGGCTCGCCGCGCCGTGGTCGCAACCATACCGGCACCTGTGGCTCGGCCAGGTCGGCCAGCTCGATGCAGGGACTCAAGCGTATGCGGCCGTGGTGATCCCGCAAGGCGTGAGCCCGCGCAACGAGCCCGCGTTGATCGCCACGGCGCGCACGCTGCCGGGTGTTGTGTTCGTCGACAAGGCCGCGAGCGTATCGAAGCTGTTCGGCGCATATCGCGTGGATAGCGCCTGGTGGCTAAGCGGCGCGCTAACGCTCGTTCTCGTGCTGCTGATCGTGCGGTACGCCGCGCCGCGCCCGGCCTCGCGCAGTGCACATGACGCACATGACGCACAAGACGCACTTGACGCACATGACGAAGCGTCCGGCCCGCAGCGTCTACGCGGCGGCGTCGCGGTGACCTTGCCGGTGCTGCTGGCCATAGGCGTTACGCTCGCCGCATTCGGTTATGCGCGCGTGCCGCTCAATCTGTTCAACTGGCTTGCGCTGATGCTCGTGCTCGGCGTGGGCGCGAATTACGCGGTGTTTTTGCGCGAAGGATGCTTGCGCGCGGACGCCGATCTCGGCGCGGTGTGGACCGGCGTGCTGCTGTCCGCGGCCACCACGCTGCTGTCGTTCGGCATGCTCGGCATGAGTGCAATGCCCGCATTGAAGAGCTTCGGCGGGACACTCGCGCTTGGCATTGCTGTCGCGGTGCTGCTCGCGCCAATCGGCATGCCGTCGGAAATCAGGAGGGCCGCATGAAAGCGCCATCAGTCTATTTGCACGCGCTCGGCATGATCAATGCGCTCGGCGGCGACCTCGACAGCATCGTGCCGGCTCTGGCGGCAAGCGACGCACGCGGCATGACGACGGTGCACACGGGAATCGGCGACGCGTTTGTCGGCAGCGTGGTGACACCGCTCGAACTCGCGCCCCCCGCGCATCTTGCACGCTACGACTGTCGCAACAACCGCCTGCTGCTGGCCGCTCTCGCGCAGATCGCGCCGGCCGTGGACGCGGCACGCGAGCGTTATGGCGCGCATCGGATCGGCGTGGTGCTTGGAACCAGCACCTCGGGTATCGAAGCCGCCGAGGCCGCGTTCGTCTATCAGGCGCAAGCGGGCGCGCTGCCCGCGAACTTCAATTACCGGCAAATGGAGATCGGCACGGCCGCGCCGTTCGCGGCGGCGGCCCTGGGCGTGAACGGTCCGGCGTACACGATATCGACCGCATGTACGTCGAGCGCCAAGGCGTTTGCATCGGCGCGGCGTCTGCTGCAATTGCAGCTATGCGACGCCGTGGTGGTGGGCGGTGTCGATTCATTATGCGAGCTCACCGTGCAAGGCTTTGCTTCGCTCGAATCGACGAGCAGCACGCGCAGCAATCCGCTTAGCCGGAATCGTTGCGGCATCAACGTGGGCGAAGGCGCCGCCGTGTTCCTGATGAGCCGCGAGGAAGCCGCGGTGCGTCTTGCGGGCGTCGGCGAATCGAGCGACGCCCACCACATTTCGTCGCCGGACCCGCAAGGTGTCGGCGGCGAACTCGCGTTGCGCGCAGCGCTCGCGGATGCGGGCCTCGCGCCGTCGTCCATCGGCTATGTGAACCTGCACGCCACGGCCACGCGTAAGAACGACGAGATGGAAGCGAAGCTCATGTCGCGTGTGTTTCCCGAAGGCGTCGCGACGAGCGGCACCAAGCCTTTGACGGGTCATCAACTGGGCGCGGCTGGCGCCACCGAACTCGGCTTCGCATGGCTCACGCTCGCGCGCGAAGACGTACCGCTGCCGCGTCACGTGTGGGACGGCGAGGCGGACCCGGCGCTGCCGTCACTCGACCTCGTGCAAAGCGAACGGTTCTTGCCGCGCGGCGCAGGCACGCAGTACGCAATGAGCAACTCGTTTGCGTTCGGCGGCAGCAACGTCAGTCTGATTCTTGCAGGATGAGCGCGATGAACCAGATGCGAAGCACCGAAGAACTGTTGCAGCAGCCGATTGAAGCGATCATCCCGCATCGCGGCACCATGTTGCTGATTGACGGCGTCAACACGTTCAGCGAAGAGACGCTGTGCGCACGCGCGACCGTGCATGCCGATGCGTGGTACGCCGACGCAGAAGGCGCAATGCCCGCGTGGATCGGCATCGAGCTGATGGCGCAGGCCATCGCCGCGCACGTCGCGCTGCTGGCGATGCGCGGCGGCGGGCGGGCGCGGCCCGGCGTGCTGCTCGGTTCGCGCAGCTATAAGGCGCTGCAACCGGCGTTTGCGCGCGGCGCGCAGTTGCTGATTCGCGCGACAGAACTGCTGCGTAGCGAGGAAGGCCACGCAGCCTACGAATGCACGATTCACGACGGCGACATGTGTTGCGCCGAGGCTGTCATCAAGGTGTTCCAGCCGTCCGATTTTCAGTCATTCATTGAGGGGAGTTTCAGTTCATGAGCCGGCGTGTTCTCGTTACCGGCGCAAGCCGCGGCATTGGCCGCGCGATTGCGTACCAGTTGGCTGCCGACGGCTTCGCGGTGTCCGTGCATTGCCGCACGGGACGCGCCGAAGCCGAAGCGGTCGCAACGGGCATCGCCGCTGAAGGCGGTACCGCGCAGGTACTGCAATTCGACGTGCGCGAACGCGCCGTGTGCCGCGAAGTGCTCGAAGCGGATGTCGCCGCACACGGTCCCTACTACGGTATCGTGTGCAGCGCGGGCGTGACGCGCGACGCCGCGTTTCCCGCGCTCACCGACGAAGATTGGGACGTGGTGATCGAAACCGGCCTCGACTCGTTCTACAACGTCGTGCATCCGCTGACCATGCCGATGGTGCGCGCGCGCAAGGGCGGGCGCATCGTCACCATCGCGTCGGTGTCCGGCGTGATGGGCAATCGCGGCCAGGTGAACTACAGCGCGGCGAAGGCGGGGTTGATCGGCGCGACCAAGGCGCTCGCGGTGGAACTCGCGTCGCGCAACATCACCGTCAATTGCGTGGCGCCAGGGCTGATCGAAACCGGCATGCTCGACGAGATGCCGCTCGAGCACGCGCTCAAAACGGTGCCGATGAACCGCGTCGGTCAGCCGGCGGAAGTCGCTTCGGTGGTCGGCTTCCTGATGTCGGACGCGGCCTCGTATGTCACACGCCAGGTGATCGGCGTCAACGGCGGGATGGTCTGATGAAGCGAGTCGTCATTACCGGCATGGGCGGCGTCACGGCGCTCGGCGACAACTGGGACGCCATCGAAGCGCGCCTGAAAAGCGGCATGAACGCGGTGCGGCGAATGCCCGAATGGGATTACTTCGAATCGCTGCATACGCGGCTCGCGTGTCCGTTGCCGGACTTCGTCACGCCCGCGCATTATCCGCGCAAAAAGACGCGTTCAATGGGGCCCGTCTCGCTCTATTCGGTGCGCGCGAGCGAACTCGCGCTCGCCGACGCGGGCCTTGCCGACGACGCCGGCATCAAGGACGGCCGCATGGGCGTCGCATATGGTTCGTCGTCCGGTTCCGTGCAGCCGATTCGCGCGTTCGGCACGATGCTCGAAACCGGCTCGATGAGCGACGTCACGTCGAACAGCTACGTGCAGATGATGCCGCACACGGCAGCCGTCAACGTCAGCCTGTTCTGGGACCTGAAGGGGCGCATCATTCCGACCTCGTGCGCGTGCGCGTCGGGCAGCCAGGCGATCGGCTACGCGTACGAGGCGATCCAGACCGGCAAGCAGACGCTGATGCTCGCGGGCGGCGCCGAAGAGTTGTCCGGGCCGGCCGTTGCCGTCTTCGACACCTTGTATGCGACCAGCACGCGCAACGACGAGCCGCACCTCACGCCGCGTCCTTTCGATGCCGCGCGCGACGGACTCGTGGTCGGCGAAGGCGCGGCCACACTGGTGCTCGAGGAATACGAACATGCGCTTGCGCGCGGTGCGCGGATTCACGCGGAAATCGTGGGCTTTGGCTGCAATTCTGACGGCGCCCATATGACCCAGCCGACCGCGGAAACGATGGCGCTCGCCATGCAGCTTGCGCTCGCGGACGCGCAGCTTCGGCCCGAGGCGATCGCGTACGTGAACGCGCATGGCACCTCCACCGACCGCGGCGACATTGCCGAAAGCCATGCGACCTCGCAGACGTTCGGCGAGCGCATGCCGATCAGTTCGCTCAAGAGCTATGTGGGCCATACGCTCGGCGCGTGCGGTGCGCTCGAGGCATGGTGGACCATCGAGATGATGAAGCGCAACTGGTACGCGCCTACCTTGAATCTGCACGACGTGGACCCCGCTTGCGCGCCGCTCGACTACATCGTCGGTACGGGCCGGCAGATGGATGCGGAGTTCGTGATGAGCAACAACTTCGCGTTTGGCGGGATCAATACGTCGCTTATCTTCAGGCGCGTTCAATGAGCGTGCAGCTGCAACGCGTGGTGGTGACCGGCATGGGCATCGTGTCTTGCCTCGGCAACACGCTCGACGAAGTGTCCACCGCGCTGCGCGCTGGGACATCGCGTATAGAACGCATCGACGCCTGGCGCGAGCGCGGTTTCGGCTCGCAGGTGGCGGGCGTCGCTTCGCTTGCGAACGAGCCGCCCTTCGAGCGCAAGCTCGAGCGCTTCATGGGCGACACGGCGCGCTTCGCCTGTCATGCCGCGAGGAAGGCAATCGACGATGCAAGGCTCGACGCCGCCATGCTGTGCTCGCCGCTCGCGGGCACGGTGATCGGCTCGGGCGTCGGCACCATGGCGAGCTACGACGCGGCGATGACGATTGCGCATACGCGCGGCGTCGAGAAAGTGCCGCCCTACACCGTACCGCACGCGATGAGCAGTACCGCTTCGGCGAATGTCGCGCAGGTGTTCGGGCTCCAGGGCGTCAGCTATTCGCCGTCGTCGGCATGCACGACCTCGGCGCTCGCGATCGGCCAGGCGATGCAGCTTATCCAGACCGGCCGCCAGCAGATCGTGCTGGCAGGCGGCAGCGAGTCCCTGCACGACAACATGACGCTAATGTTCGACGCGATGGGCGCGCTGTCGCGGCGTTTCAACGACACGCCGCAACGCGCGTCGCGTCCGTACGACAGCGCGCGTGACGGTTTCGTGATCGCGTCGGGCGGCGGCGTGCTGGTTCTCGAAGCGCTGGATCACGCATTGGCGCGCGGCGCGCGCATCTATGCGGAGCTGACCGGATTCGGCGATTGCACCGACGCCGGCATGGTCACGCCGCGCGCGGCCGGCATCGCGCGTGCAATGCGCGGCGCGATGCGCGGCGCGCTGAGCCAAACGTCGCGCGGCCTAGCGGGCGACATAACGGGCGACATAACGGGCGGCCTAGCGACCGAAGCCGCCACGCGCCCCGACTACATCAACACGCACGCGCCTTCCACGCCGCTCGGCGATGTAGAGGAACTGCGCGCGTTGCAGCAGGTGTTCGGCAGTGAAGCGGAGCACGGCATGCCGGCGTTTTCGTCGACAAAAGGCATGACCGGGCACCCTCTGGGCGCATGCGGCGCACATGAGGCGATCTACACGTTGCTGATGATGCGCGACGGGTTCATCGCGGGAACGACGGGAATAGAAACCGCGGAGCCGCAAACGCACGGCATGCCGCTTGTGCGCGAGACGCGCGAGGCGTGCATCCGGACGGCCATGTCGGTGTCATTCGGTTTTGGCGGAAGTTGTGCAAGTCTGATGTTCGAAGCATGGCAGGGCGGCTGAACCAGCCGCAATTTAAAAATAAAGAGGGCAGAACAATGAAAACAACCATGAAACGGGTCGCAATGCTCAGCGTATTCCCGATTGCAGCGGCGACACTTGCCGGTTGCGCGACGCAGGTGAAGTCGCTGCCGCTCGCGGCGGCGGCCAGCGAGTCGCGCGGCGGCGTGCCGGTGTATTTCGGCGAACGAAACCATCCCGCAGTGAAGACGGATCTCGGCAACGTGTCGTACTCCGTGCGCATTGCGCGCAAGGTCGCGGGTCCGGACGAAGCATGCCGCGAAGCGCTCGGCGAAGCGGTCGGCAAGCTGCGTGCGGCGGCACGCGAGCGCGGCGCCAATGCGGTGATCGACATCGGCACGCGCTTTCACAGCAGCGGGAGCAATTCGTCGCGCGAATTTACCTGCGGCGTGAGTCCGAGCGCGGCGGCCATCGCTGTGAGCGGAAAGCTCGTGGTGCTCGAGGCGAACTGAACCGGCTTTAGTGCCTGTGCAGTGGATAGGGAATCGTAAAACTAACAACAACCGTGAAGGAGTATCAATGAAAAGCCATTTGATGTTCGTTACACTCGCCGCTTCGTTCAGCATGCTAAGTACCGCACCGGCGCTCGCGCGCGACACGGTGACCAACTATCCGATCGAACAGGCGTTGCACAGCGAGCCGGGCAAGGTGAGCGACGATATCGCGCTGTACTTTGCAGGCCAGCGTCATCCGGCCGTGGCGAAGACCATCGGCGAATTCGCGACGAACAAGAAGACCAACGCGTTCGGCAAGAGCGATGAGGCGGCCTGCCAGCATGTGTTCCTGTCGGCGGTCATCGAGCTGCAGGAACGCGCGCGCAAGGAAGGCGGCAACGCGGTGATCAACATCAAGAGCAACTACAAGAACGAAGTGCGCGAGAGCGCGACCGAGTTCACCTGCGGCGCGGGTGCCGTGATTGCCGGCGTCGCGCTGAAGGGCGATGTGGTGACGCTGCGCAAGTAAGCGGGCGGGCGCGGAGCCGATGAATCGGCTGGGCTGCGCTCTTCGTGGGCTCTGGCGGCTGCAACTCGAGCCGCCTGAATTCAGCCGCGAGTTCAGGAGGCCCGAGCTCTAACGGCCTGAACCTGACCGGAACAGAAGCGGTCCGAACCGAAGCGGCCTCGCTGTCATACACGTTGCTTCAGTCGGTCTTTGTTGCCGCGACATTGACGAGCGTCTCGCGACGTTTGCCGGGTTGCGGGCGATACAGGCCGAGCCGCTCCAGCAGGCCGAAGTCTTTCGCGCGGCTCCACCACAGGTAGGGCAACGAAACGTTGCGCGCCGTAAAGCTGAAGCCGCCGCGACGGATCATGTCGAGATAGCCGTCCGCGCTTTTTTGCACGTGCATGGGATGGCGAAACAGCAGCCGGATCACCCACGATTTGATGTACGCGTCGGTGGATTCTGCAAAGAGGAGCACGCCGCCTGGCTTCAGTACGCGGCGAAACTCGGCGAGCGCGCGCTCCTGCTCGACGAGATGATGGAAGGTCTGGTGGCAGAACACAATGTCGGCGCTTGCATCGGGTAGCGGCAGGTCTCCGCAGTCTCCGTGCAGCAGTTCGATGTCCGCAACCTGGTCGCGGCATGCGCGCGCGGCGTTGGCGGCAAGCGCGAGCGAAGGCTCGTGATAGTCGATGCCGACAATGCGGCGCGGCTCGAACGCGTGGGCGAGCAGGCGAAACGAGATGCCCTGTCCGCAGCCCGCGTCGACGATCACGGGGGCGGCCGGCAACGGCGTGTCGATCAGGCGCTTGAGGTCGTTAATGGCGACGCGCAACACATGGTGTTCCCACGTGTGAGTGCGCAGGAACCAGATTCCGAATGCGGTTTCCGGCACGAACGGCACGGTGGATGTGTGAGACGGCGACACGCTGGGCTCCCCGGGAAGATGGTCTGTTCTGTTAGAGATGCAATGTAACAAGGCGTAAGGATGCAGCGGAATGCTGCGGCGGGCAAGCAAACGATTGAGGCAAACTTGGGTACACATGTCATGAAGCACACGGCGGTCGACGTCGTCATCATCGGGGCAGGGCCGGCCGGGGCGGTTGCGGCCGCGTTATTGCGCAAGGCGGGCCGCTCGGTGCTCGTGCTGGAGCGTCAGCACTTTCCGCGCTTTTCGATTGGCGAGAGCCTGTTGCCGCGAAGCATGGCCTACCTCGAGGAAGCGGGCATGCTGCAGGCGGTGGTCGAAGCGGGCTTCCAGTACAAGAACGGCGCGCAATTCGTGTATCGCGACCAGTCGTCGTCGTTCGACTTTCGCGACAAGCATTCGGCGGGCTGGGGCACGACGTATCAGGTCGAGCGCGCCGTGTTCGACGAAATCCTGATTCGTTGCGCGGCCGAACAGGGCGCCGACGTGCGCTTCGGCCATACCGTGCAGGCGGTCCACGCGGACGGCGCCGCGCCGCGCGTCGACGTGAGCGACGAAGCGGGCCATGCGTACAGCATCCAGGCGCGTTTCGTGTTCGACGCCAGCGGTTTTGGCCGCGTGCTGCCGCGTCTGTTGAATCTCGAGGCGCCCACGCGCATGCCGACCCGGGCCGCGCTCTTCTCGCATGTGTACGACGGACTCGCGGCCGGCGCGATTGATCGCAACAAGATTTGCGTGGCCACGCATCCAGAGCGCCGCGACGTATGGTTCTGGATGATCCCGCTTGCGGGCGGACGGTCGTCGGTGGGTTGCGTCGCTGAGGCGAGCTTTCTCGACGTACCGGAAAGCGAGCGTGAGGCAAAGCTGCGCGCGCTCATCCGCAAGGAGCCGACGCTTAACCGTCTGATCGGCGACGCGCCGTTCCTGATGCCGGTGCGTCACATTGGCGGCTATTCGGCCAATGTCGAGCGTCTGAACGGCCCCGGCTATGCGCTGCTCGGCAACGCGGGCGAATTTCTCGATCCGGTGTTCTCATCCGGCGTGACCATTGCGCTGCGCTCCGCGCATCTCGCGGTACACACGTTGAACCGTCAGCTCGACGGCGAGCCGGTCGACTGGTCCGCGCAATACGACGTGCCTTTGCGCAAGGGCATCGACACATTCCGCGCGTTCGTGGAGCGCTGGTACACGGGCGAATTGCAGGACATCATTTTCTATCCGGATCAGGCGCCGTCGATTCGCCGCATGATCAGCGCTGTGCTCGCCGGCTATGCGTGGGACGAATCGAACCCCTATGTCGCCGATCCGGTGCGCAGGCTCAATGCACTGCACGAGGTGTGCACGCAGCGCTAGGCGCGCTGCGGCACAGCCTCACGCGGGAACCTGTGCGAGATGCGCGAGATGCGCGCCGCGACGCGCATGCTCGCGCACGGCGTCGCGGCGATGCACGCGTTTGCCGGCCGCATACGTCTCGTAGACCGCGCGGTCGTCGCCGAGCAGCGCGAATGCGAACAGCAGTTCTTCGAGCGACTCGGTGCGCGCGGTGCGGCGCGCGAGCAGCGGCGTCGCTTGCGGATCGAGCACCACGAAGTCCGCTTCGGAGTTCGGTCTCAGCGTGCCGACCTTGTCCGCGAGATCGAGTGCCTCGGCGGCGCCCGCCGTCGCCAGATAAAACATGCGCGTGGCGCTCAGATGATGGCCGGTCAAACGCGCAACCTTGTGCGCCTCGTTCATGGTTTGCAGCATCGAAAACGAGGTGCCCCCGCCCACGTCCGTTGCGAGCGCAACCGGCATGCCGGCTTCGTCGGCCTTGTCGAAATCGAACAGACCGCTGCCGAGAAAGAGGTTCGACGTCGGGCAATGCGACGCGACGGCGCCGGTCTGCGCCATGCGTTCGCGGTCTTGCGCGTCGAAGTGAATGCAATGGCCGTACACCGCACGGCGGCGCAGCAGGCCGTAGTGATCGTAAATATCCAGATAACTGCGGTGGCCTGGAAAGAGGCTGTTGACCCACTTCACCTCATCCAGGTTTTCCGCGACGTGGCTCTGCACGAACACGTCCGCATGCTGGCGCGCCAGCACGCCGCATGCTTCCAGTTGCGCTTCTGTCGAAGTCGGCGCGAAACGCGGCGTGAGCGCATACATCTGGCGCCCGCGGTTGTGCCAGCGGCCGATCAGTTCCGCGCTGTCATCATAGCCAGATTGCGCGGTGTCGCGCAGGAACTCGGGGCAATTGCGATCCATCAGCACCTTGCCCGCGACCATGCGCAGATTGCGCGCTTCGCTTTCGCTAAAGAGCGCGTCGGCGGATTGCTTGTGGACCGTGCAATAGACGAGCGCGGTCGTCGTGCCGCAAGCCAGCAGTTCATCGAGAAAGAAGCTTGCCGTGTCGCGCGCATAAGCCTCGTCGGTGAAACGGCGCTCGGTCGGAAACGTGTACGTGTCGAGCCACGGCAACAGACCAGGCGCTGGCGACGCGATCATGTCGGTCTGCGGATAGTGGATATGCGTGTCGATGAAACCCGGCACGATCAGCTTGTCGCGCATGTCCTGCACCGGCGTGCCCGCCGCCAGCTGCGGCGCGAGCGCGGCATAGGCGCCCGCCGCGACCACATGGCCGTCTGCGACGATCAGGAGGCCATCTTCATGGAAGACGGCCGCCTCGGGCGAGCGCGACGGATCGCCGTCGAAAGTCAGCAGTTGCGCGCGAAATGCGGATTGGGCTGCCTGGGTGGATGCCTGTGCCGAGTGATTCATGTGAAAAGCGTCTCCAAACTTAAAAACGGGGCAGCGCGGCGAGCGGTTCCGTTCTGCGGTTCGTGAGGAAACCGCCGCCCGCGCTGCGATACGACGGCGCCGTCAATGCGGGCCGCTTTGACTCCAGTAGGCGTCCAGCTTTGCAATCAGCTGCGCGCGCTGCTCAGGCGTCACGAACGATGCTTCGAAGCCGTTGCGGATGATCGTGTAGACCTCGGCGTCGTCGAGCTTCAGCGCCTCGATGGTGGCCGCATAGTTCGCGTTCACGTAGCCGCCGAAATACGCGGGGTCGTCGGAATTCACCGTGACGGCCACGCCGCGATCGAGCAGGTCTTTGAGCGTGTGCTTCGTCATGTCGTCGAACACGCACAGCTTCAGGTTCGACAGCGGACACACGGTCAATGCCACGCGCGTGTCGGCCAGACGCGTGACGAGCGCGGGATCTTCGACGCTGCGCACGCCGTGATCCACGCGATCCACCTTGAGCACGTCGAGCGCTTCGTACACGTACGAGGGCGGCCCTTCCTCGCCCGCATGGGCGACCAGCTTCAGGCCGAGCGCGCGCGCCTGCGCGAACACGCGTTCGAACTTCGAAGGCGGATGACCGCGCTCCGACGAATCGAGCCCGACGCCAATCAGGCGATGCTTGTACTGCGCGAACAGGGGCCGCGCTTCTTCGAAGGTGGCGAGCGCATCTTCCTCGGGCAGATGGCGCAGGAAGCACAGGATCAGCTTGCTCGTCATGCCGCGTCGTTCCGCATCGGCGAGAGCACGCTCGATGCCGGCCACCACCGTTGCAATCGGCACGCCGCGCTCGGTGTGCGTCTGCGGGTCGAAGAAAATCTCGCTGTGAATCACGTTGTCGGCGAGACAGCGCTCCACGTACGCCATCGTCATGTCGTAGAAGTCCTGCTCGTGCAGCAGCACGCTTGCGCCGGCGTAATAAATGTCGAGGAACGATTGCAGATCGGTGAACGCGTAGGCGGCGCGCAACGCGTCGATGGAGTCGTACGCGAGCTTTACGCCGTTGCGCCGCGCGAGCGCAAAAATCAGTTCGGGCTCGAGCGAGCCTTCAATGTGAATGTGCAGCTCGGCCTTTGGCGCGAGCATCGCTTTTTCGATGAGTGAAGCAGAGGTTGTTCGATTCATGGTCGGTCAGGAGGTATAGGTTTTTCGCGCCGTTAGGTGTGATGCCGGGCCGCTGCTCGTCAAGCCTGATCAAGCCCGTCGTGCCCGTCGTGCCCGATCACGCGGTTTGCGCCGCGCGATGCCGGCTCGCGTTTGCCTGCACCGCTTGCAGCAACTGCGCCGCCGCGGAGATCGCAATGATCTCCGGCGACTTGTCGACAATGCCGTCCACGCCAAGCGGACAGTGCATTCGTGCAATCCGCGTGGGGTCGATGCCGCGCGCGGCGAGCCGGTGCTCGAACTGCTTGCGCTTGCTGTGCGAACCGATCATGCCGAAGAACGCGAAGTCGCCGCGCCGCAAGATGCGCTCGGCAAGTTCGAGATCGCGCGTATGGTTGTGCGTCATCACGATGAAGTACGTGTTCGGCGCGGCCTCGTCGACGGCTTCGTCGGGCGCGTCGTTAGCGTCGATCTTCACGTTATGCGCGTGCAGCGATTCGACGGCCGGAAACTGCGCGTCGCGTTCGTCGACCCAGCGTACCGTGCACGGCAGCGTGGCCAGCACGCGAACCAGCGCCGCGCCCACGTGCCCCGCGCCGAACAGCACGACGGGGAACTCACCGGACACGATGGTTTCGGTGAGCAGCGCGCCGCTGTCGTCGAAACCGGCGCCATCCCACAGCAGGCAGTCGGCGGCATCCACGCCGGGCTCGGGGTCGGACAGCATCACCGCATCCGGCGCGGGGCCGAATGATACGCTACGCACCGTCGGCTGGCCCGCGGCCACGCGTTTCGCGAGCGACGTGACCCAGCCGAGGTCGCTCACGTCGAGCCGCTCGAAGGCGAGTATCACCGCGCCGCCGCAGCATTGCCCGAGGCTCGGGCCGAGCGCGAAACGCTCGAGCCGGCGCATATGCGGCGAGCGCATGCCGTCGCGCAACACCTGGCGCGCGGTCTCAATCGCTTTCCATTCCAGATGGCCGCCGCCAATCGTATGTCTCGCTGAGTCGCGTGTGACGATCATCTTGGTGCCGGCCTCGCGCGGCGCCGAACCTTCGACGCGCGCGACCGTCACCAGCACGGCGGCGTCGCCGTGGGCGAGCAGTTGTTGCAGCTCAGGTAGCCAGGCTTGCATCCGGCGGTTCTCCATGCAGGGCCGCGCGCGGTGTCCGCGCGGCCGGTTGCGTGTGGCGCAATGTGTCGGTATTGCGGCAGGTTTTCATGACGGTGACTTTCGGAATCCGTTTTGCGATGTGTCAGCCCGGCGCAGTTTCAGTGCTGCCCTGAGCCGCGGCGTGAGTCGTGCTCTGACTCGTGCTCTGACTCGCGGCTTGCGGCGAGGACGCGCTGTCATCGCCCGCGTTGCCCGCTCCGAGCGCATGGAGCGCATGGAGTGCGTCGAGCGCGTCGAGAATGGCTTCCGGCGTCGCGGGCGCGCGCAAGGGCGGCACAGGAGGCGTCGACGCGCCAGCCGAGGGTACTGCTGCGGCAATCGCATCGCGGATCGCGAGAAACACCGAGAACGGCAGCAGCAACGGCGGCTCGCCGACAGCCTTCGAGCGAAACACGGTGGGCTCCGCGTTCTGATTGCGGTAGAGCTGCACGTTGAAAGCGGCGGGCGTGTCGCTTACCGCGGGAATCTTGTAGGTGGACGGCGCGTGCGTCATCAGGCGGCCCTCGCGGTTCCACCAGAGTTCCTCGGTGGTGAGCCAGCCCATGCCTTGAATGAAGCCGCCCTCCACCTGGCCGAGATCGATGGCCGGATTGATCGACTGTCCCGCGTCGTGCAGCACGTCGGCGCGCAGCAGTTTCCACTCGCCGGTCAAGGTGTCGATCACGACTTCGGACACGGCCGCGCCGTACGCGAAGTAATAGAACGGATGACCCGTCAGCGTTTTCGCGTCCCAATGCACTTTGGGCGTCGCGTAGAAACCGTCCGACCACAATTGCACGCGCGCGAGATACGCGGCGCCGACCAGTTGCTCGAAGGGCATCGCGCCGCCGTTCACCGACACCTCCCCGTTGGCGAAGCGCACCTCGTCCGCGTTGCCGCCGAGCTGTTGTGCCGCGAGTTCGGCGAGTCTTGCGCGGATCGTGCGCGCGGCGTCTTCGGCGGCCTTGCCGTTCAGATCGCTGCCGGTGGACGCGGCGGTCGCGGACGTATTGGCGATCTTCGACGTATCGGTCGCACTCACGCGCACGCGCGAAAGCGGCAGGCCGAACTCGTTCGCGACGACCTGCGCGACCTTCGTGTTGAGCCCCTGGCCCATCTCGGTGCCGCCGTGATTGACGAGCACCGAGCCGTCCTTGTAGACATGCACGAGCGCGCCCGCCTGGTTCAGGAACGGCACGTTGAACGAAATGCCGAACTTGACCGGCGAGAATGCGATGCCGCGCTTGAGCACCGGGCTCTTTGCGTTGAACGCGGCGATCGCTTCGCGGCGCGCGCGGTAGTTGCTGGAGTCGAGCAGCTGGTCGGTCAGCGGTGCGAGGACGTTGTCTTCCACGCGCTGTCCGTAGGGCGTCGTATCGCGTTCGCCGCTGCCGTAGTAGTTGGCCACGCGCACGTCGAGCGGGTCGCGGTTCAATTGACGCGCGATGCTGTCGAGCATCACTTCCATCACGAGCGCGCCCTGCGGTCCGCCGAAGCCGCGAAACGCGGTGTTCGACTGCGTGTTGGTCTTGCAGCACAGCGCGACGATGTCCACATCGGACAGGTAGTACGCGTTGTCGAAGTGGCACACGGCGCGCGTCGCGACGGCGCCCGAAAGGTCCGCGGAATAGCCGGCGCGCAACGCGATTTCCACGCGTGCGCCGAGAATGCGGCCGGTTTCGTCGAAGCCGGCTTCGTATTCGTAGATCGCATCGTGCCGCTTGCCGGTAATCATGAAGTCGTCGTCGCGATCGGCGCGCAGCTTCACCGGCCGGCGCAGCACCCTCGCCGCGAGCGCGGCGACGCACGCAAACAGCGCCGATTGCGATTCCTTGCCGCCGAAGCCGCCGCCCATCCGCCGGCACTCGCACACCACGTTGTGCGCGGGCCAGCCCAGCATATGCGCGACCACTTGTTGCATCTCGCTTGGATGCTGCGTCGAACTGTAGACAAGCATGCCGTCCATCTCTTTCGGCACTGCGTATGCCACCTGGCCTTCCAGATAGAACTGCTCCTGGCCGCCCACTTCGAACGTGCCGCTGATTCTGTGCGGCGCGGCGGCGATCTTTGCCGCCGGCTCGCCGCGCGTCAGATGCAGCGGCGGCAGCACGAACTGTTTGGCGGCCTTGGCCTGCGCGGGCGTGAGGATCGCTTCGAGCGGTTCGTAGCGGATCACCTCGTCGCTGCGGGCGAGCGCGGCCGCGCGACGGGCGAGCTCGTGACTCTGCGCGATCACCGCGAACACGGGCTGGCCCAGGTACAGCACTTCGTCAGTGGCGAGAATCGGGTCGTCGTGCAGCACGGGGCCGCAATTGTTTTCGCCGGGGATGTCCTCGGCGGTCAGCACGGCGATGACGCCAGGCGCGCGTCGGACCGCGTCCAGGTCCATCGACACGATGCGCGCATGCGCGTGGCGCGACAGACCGAGCGCCGCGTGCAACGTGCCGTGCAGCTCGGCGATGTCGTCGGTATAGGCGGCTTCGCCGCTCACGTGCAGCGCGGCCGATTCATGCGGTAGCGCGACGCCGATCGCGGCGTCGTTTTCGCGCGCGGCGGACTGGGGGGCGGACTGGGAGGCGGCCTGAGCCGTCGGCAACGCTTCGGCGCGTTCGACAAAAGCATCGGTGCGGTTCATCACGACGGCTCCTTCGCGATCGCCTCGGGCGCGCCGGCTTCGAAGGCGAACACATTCACGTCGAACAGTGCGAGCGGCGCGTCGTCGCGCGTTTCGAGGTAAAAGCGCCACAGCAGGTTGCGCGCCACCTTCAGCCGATACGCGCTCGATGCGCGCATGTCGGTGAGCGGCTGATAGTCGGCCGCAAGCGCATTCATGGCCTGCCGCGCGGTGGTTTCGTTCCACGGCGCGCCGGTGAGCCCGGCCTCGGTGTGCTCGGCGCGCTTCGGCGTGGCGGCCATGCCGCCGAAAGCGACGCGCGCTGTCTCGATACCGCCGTCGCCGCGAAGATGCAGCGCAAAGGCCGCGCAGACCGCCGAGATGTCCTGGTCGTAGCGCTTGGACACCTTGTAGGTGCGAAAGCGCAGATTGCCCACTGGCCGCGGCACGCGCAGCGCGGCGACGAATTCGCCGGCCGCGAGCGCGGTTTTCTGATAGCCGAGGTAGAACGCGTCGAGCGGCAGCGTGCGCGTTCTGGTGCCGTGACGCAGCACCACTTCGGCGCCGAGCGCGAGCAGCGCGGGCATGGAATCGCCGATGGGGGAGCCGTTTGCGACGTTGCCGCCGAGCGTGCCCGCATTGCGGATGGGCAGCGACGCGAAACGCGTCCACAGTTCCGCGAGTTCGGGGTAGTCGGCGGCGAGCGCGGCATAGGCATCTTCGAGCGTGACGGCCGCGCCGATGGTCAGCGTCTGCGCATCGCGCTCGACGCTCTTTAACTCGCGCACGTTGCCGATGTACAGCATGTCGCCGAGTTCGCGGAACTGCTTGGTGACCCATAGCCCGACGTCCGTGCTGCCGGCGACGAGCCGGGCTTGCGGATGTTCGTCGCGAAGCCGGGCGAAGGCTTCGAGCGTGACGGGTGCGTAGAACGCCGGCGCGCCGAATGCGGCGCCGCGCGCGTCGGGCGCGCGGTACTCGAAGGTGTCGTTGCGTTGCAGCTCGCGCAGCACGCCTTCGACGGCCTGACGCCCGAGCGTCACGCGCGGGTATTGCGTGTAGTCGAACATTTTCTGCGCCGCGTCGACGATGGGCCGGTAGCCCGTGCAGCGGCACAGGTTGCCCGACAGCGCAGTATTGATTTCGTCGCGTGTCGGCAGGCCGGCGGCAGCCGGCTGGTTCTCGTACAGCGCCCACATCGACATCACAAAGCCGGGCGTGCAGAACCCGCACTGCGAGCCGTGACAGTCCACCATGGCCTGTTGCACGGGATGCAGCGTGCCGTCGGCGGCGCGCAGGTTTTCCACGGTGAAGAGCGCCTTGCCGTCGAGCGTGGGCAGGAACTGGATACAGGCGTTGACCTCCTTCAGCGCGAGCGCGCCGCGTGCGTCGAGTTCGCCGATCACCACGGTGCAGGCGCCGCAGTCGCCTTCAGCGCAGCCTTCCTTGGTGCCGGTGCAATGCAGGTCTTCGCGCAGATGCTGGAGCACCGTGCGCGTTGCGGGCACGCCCGCGACCTCGTGGACGGCCCCCTGGCGATAAAAGCGGATGGTTTGCGTTGTCATGGCGAATCCGAAAGACAGTGCGGACCGGGCGCGCGTTACGCATGGGGTCGCGCCAAAGCCGGCCTCGCGCACGTAGATCGCCATCCAGATCCGAAGATAGCATTCCCGCGCCCCAAAAATATTTCCGATGTCGAATGAAGCTTATGCGGAACAAGCAATGAGATAAGTCCGATTTGTGTCGGATTCGCGCGAGGCGCAGAAGTTGCGTCGGGGAAGGTGCGGCGGTGGGGGAGGCGGCGAAGGCGGCCAAACGGCCAAACGGCAAAGGCCGACGAGATGGGACCCGCGGTCACGTCGTACAACCGCGCGGCGCCGCAGCCGCGCCGCGGCTCGGGCGGCTCGGGCGGCGATGGAAACGCCCCAAGCCGGAAAAGACGATCTACGACGCGTGCCTGCGATTGCGCACAAGACTCAGAACCAGCGGCACGAAAGCCAGCACGAAGCCCACCAGCGCCCACATCGGCAGCGTCAGGCCGAGAATCGGCGGATAGGCGGTTTCGCACAACCCCGCAACCTTGAAGACGCCCGGCAGCCAGTGCGCAGGCGGCAGGCTGTCGACCACCGGCTGCAGCGCGTCGAAGCCGCAGCTAAAACCGGGATTCGCCTGCACATACACGTGCCGCACCGCCGTCACGATGCCGGCGAGCGCCGACAAAGCCGCCATGACTTCCAGCAGACGCACGCCGCGCCAGCTGTTAAAGCGCGCGCCGAGAAACGCGAAGATCGCGATCAACAGAAAGAAATAGCGCTGGATGATGCACAGCGGGCACGGGTCTTCGTGCTTGAAATACTGCAAGTACAGCGCGCCGGCCACGAGGCCGACACAGATCAGGCCCAGCAGGACCAGCAGGGAGCGCTCGCGGCGCAGCATCGCATTGTCGTTGTTCATGGATCGTGTGGCTGTCGTATAGCTGTCGTCTAGCTGTGGTGTGACTGAGGCGTTCCTGCCGGTAAGCAACAGGACGGGTGCCCGCGATTCTAGCGCGAACCCCCGCTGCCACGACGCCATACGCACACGCGCGCCTCCATGCCGCAGGCCGGTCAGCGGATTGCGTTGAGCACCGCTTCTGCGCCGCGGCCGATGGCGAGCAGCGCGTCGTCGGCGTGCGGCGCGCCCGCCAGCATCAGGCCGACCGGCGCGTCGCCGCGCAGATGACAGGGCAGCGACAGCGCGCAGGCGTCGAGGAAATTGAACACGCCCGGATTGCGCAGGATGAGCGCGTTGGTGCGGCCGAACAGATCGTCGTCCGCAACCAGTTCGGCGACGCGCGGCGGCACCACCGGCACCGTGGGTGCGACCACGGCGTCAAAGCGCTGCCACAGCGTGCGTGCGGCTTCGGCGAGCATCGCCTCGCGCTCGGCGAGCAGGTCCAGATAGTCGGCGGCACTGGCGGGCTGCCCCTTGAGAATGCGCACCAGCACGCGCGGATCGTATTGCTCGCGATGTCTGTCCAGCAACGGCCTGTGCCATGCATAGGCCTCGATCGGCGAAAAGCCGAAGCGGTTGATGTCCGGCAGACGGTCGAGCGGCGCAAAGCGCACCTCGCTGACAATGGCGCCGGCGGCTTCGAGGTGTTTGAGCGCGGTATCGACGGCAGCCGCGACCGCGGGCTCGACGCCGTCGGTGACATAGTTCGTCAGCACCCCGAGACGTACGCCTTCGAGCGGCCGCGCAGCCGGCACACGCGGCTCGAGGCCGGCCAGCATGCGGTCGACCAGTGCGCAGCACGCGACCGAAACGCCGATTGGACCGAACGAATCGAGCGTTGACGAAAGCGGCACGCCGCCTTGCTTCGGAATGCGCGCGGCGGTCGGCTTGAAGCCGGTCAGGCCGCAGAGCGCGGCCGGAATGCGGATGGAGCCGCCCGTGTCGGTGCCGAGCGCGACGGCGGCCATGCCGTCCGCGACGGAAGCCGCCGCGCCCGACGACGAGCCGCCCGATATCCGCTCGTCGCCCTTTACATCGCGCCGGTACGGCGACAGCGGGTTGCCGTAGTGCGGATTCAGACCGAGCCCGGAAAACGCGAACTCGCTCATATTGGTTCGTCCGACGATCACCGCGCCCGCGCGTTTCAGGCGGGCGACCGCGACCGCGTCCTGGGTGGCGGGCGGCGCGTCGGCGAGTACCGTCGAGCCGGCGCGCGTGCGCTGGCCCTGAATGTCGAACAGATCCTTCACCGACACAGGAATGCCCGCGAGCGGCGAGAGCACCGTGCCGGCCGCGCGCAGGCGGTCGTGCGCGTCGGCGGCCTGGCGCGCGCCGTCGGCGTCGACATGCATGAAGGCAAGCGCGCCCTGGCCTGCCGGATCGGCGATGCGGGCGAGCGCGGTCTCGACAAGCGCGCGGCTCGTGGTGCGTCCGGCGGCAAGGTCGGCGGCGAGTTGGGCAAGCGGCGGGAAGGGCGTGAATTCGGTGGCCATGGTGTCGTTCGTCCGTTTGACTGGGTGAAGCCGCCTGGGTGTCGTTACCGAAGGGCAGCGGAGCGGGCGGGTTCGATGCGTGATTCTCAGGTGCGGCTCAGGTGCGGCCTAGATGCGGCTCAAATGCGGTTGAAGAGCGTCGCGCGGAATGCCTCGATGTGTTTCTGCACCGAGCGCCGTGCGCCTTCGGCGTCGCGCTCGCGCAGCAGGCGGAACAGTTCGAGGTGCTCCTCGTGCACGTCTTCCAGATGATGCGGCTCGGAAAGCGAAATGAACCAGAAGCGCAGCGAGCGCTCGTGCAGCCCGCGCAGAATGTCGGCCAGCACCGCGTTGCGCGAGGCGGCCGAAATGGCCAGATGAAACTCGCGGTCGATGTCCATCATGCCTTCTATGTCGTGCGCGGCGACGCACACGGCGGAGCGTTCGAGCAGCGCCTGCATTGCGTCGTAGTCGTGCGGTTGCGCGTGGCGCGCGGCGAGCTCGACGCAGTAGCTTTCGTTGACGAGGCGCACGTCGATGATCGCCAGCACGTCGTCGAGCGAGACCGGCCGAACCATGATGCCCTTGCGCGGCATGATGGTCAGCATGCCTTCGTGCACCAGCCGGTGCAGCGCCTGATGCACCGGCGTCCTGCCGATGCCGGTCAGCGCCATCAGCTCCGCCTCGTTGAGCACCTCGCTCGGCCGCAGGCGCATTGTGATGATCTCGCGCTTGACGAACGCATAAGCCTGTTCGGCCAGACTCGCATTGGCGGTCGCGCGGGTGGGCTTCGGAGGGCGGGCGGTCTGCAAAAGCGTCATGTGAAAAAGGAGCGGACGGGTTGGTCCGCGCATTGTAGAGCAAGGTAGAACGGGTTCCGGCGCGCTGAGCGTGGACTGGCGGCAGGCTTGAGCGCGTTGCTCACGCCCTCTCCGGCACCCCAGCCGCTGCGTGCTGCACTTTCACGCGCGGCATGGTCAGCGTGACGAGGCCGCCCACGATCAGCGCGCCCGCGATCAGCACGAGTCCGAACGTCACGCTGTGCGTCGCGTCCTTGACGATGCCGAGCACATACGGGCTCACATAACCGGCAAGGTTCGCAATCGAGTTGATCACCGCAATGCCCGCGACGGCGGCGGTGCCTTGCAGGAAGCTCGTCGACATCGACCAGAAAATGCCGAAGCCCGCCAGAATCCCGACATACGCAATCGACAAACCGGTCACGGCAAGCGGAATGGAATTCGCGACCGAGGCGCTGCCGAGCAGCCCGAGCGCGCCGATAAAGCAGCACACCGCATAGTGCCAGCGGCGCTCGCCCGTCACGTCCGAAGAACGGCCGATCAGAATCATGCCGATGCCCGCGGCCAGATACGGAATCGCGGTTACGAATCCGTTGGTCACGAGGTTCGTCACGCCGAGGTCCTTGACGATTTGCGGAAGCCAGAACGAGAAGCCCGCATTGCCGGTGACGAGGCAGAAATAGATCAGCGTGAGCAGCCAGAAGCGGCCCGAGCGCAGCGCCGCAGCGAGGCTATGCTCGGCGCCGTGCGCGGCGGCCGCGGCGTTTTCGCGCGAGAGGCGAGCGAGGATCACGCGTTTCTCGTCGCCGCTCAGCCACGCCGCTTCGGCGGGCGTGTTGCGCAAGACCGCAAGCGCCCAGAAGCCGGCGAGTATCGACGGAATGCCTTCGATCAGGAACATCCACTGCCAGCCGCGCAAGCCGTGCGCTTCGTGCAGCGCCGACATCAGGAAGCCCGACAGCGGCGCGCCGATAATGCCCGCCACCGGAATCGCCGCCATGAACACCGCGACCATGCGCGCGCGGCGGTCGGACGGAAACCAGAAAGTCAGATACAGCACCACACCCGGCACCAGACCCGCTTCGGCGACGCCGAGCAGAAAGCGCAGCACGTAGAACGTGGTTTCGCTGCGCACGAACATCATCAGGCACGACAGCAGGCCCCACAGCATCGTGATGCGCGCAATCGTGGCGCGCGCGCCGAACTTCTTCAGAAGCAGATTGCTCGGCACCTCGAACACGAAATAGCCGAAGAAGAAAATCCCCGCGCCGAGCCCGTAGGCCGCGTTGGACAGACCGAGGTCGCCGGTGAACTGCAGCTTCGCATACCCGATGTTGACGCGATCCAGATAGGAGAGCACATAGACGAGAAACAGGAACGGCATGATGCGCCACGTAATCTTGCTGATGGCGGCGGCTTCCAGCGAGGCGTCGATGGACGCGTCGGCGGCGAAGGGCGAAGGGTTGCTCATGAATGCCTCGTTCGACAATGGCTCATTCCACGATGGATAAGGCGCGCACGCTGTATGCGTGGCGCAGCGTGCGCTTCAGGACGGGGTCGTGCAATTCGAGTTCGAGCGCGTCGCCGTCGGCCATGCCGACAATGCCGCCTTGCACCGCGAGCGTGCCGCAGAACATGGCCGCGCCCGCTGTGAGCGGCGCGCGCGCGAGCAGGTCGGCGGCGGACAGCAGCGACGCGACGCTGCCCTGTTGATAGATGCGCCGCTCGCCGTTCGCGACGGCAAAGGCGCGCAATTCCAGTCGGTCCCAGTGCTCGCGGACCTCATCGAACAACCAGGCGTCGCGCGCAACGGGTTTTGGGCACACCTGTTTGGAGACGGTCACGCCATAAGCTTCCACTTCGCGGTCCGTGTGGTCCGAGCCGACGCTGACGAGCAGCCCGGCGTCAGACTGAAGCAGCACGCATTCGGCCTCGCCGCTCGACTTCGTGCCGACCACGTCAATCTGTTGCGCTTGCGTGAGCAATTCGGAGCCGAGGCGATAGAAACACGGTGTCGTGGAAGGCCGCTTCACGCCGAGTTCGGCGAGCTCAGCAATGTGATGTTCGATGGCCGCCTGGTCGCGGCCAGCCCACCCGGCAATGGTCAGTCGTTGTACCTCGATAACTGCGGCGCGCGTCGCGCCGGAACGTTCTGCGACCTCAAAAGACAGTTGCTGCATCCAGTGACTCCCTTAAATATTCGGCAAATATTATTGTGATATTTCACAAGCGTCCAGCGTGTCAAAAAAGAATCGCGCAGCGCGGCCGCTGGGCGCACTCGCCGGGCGCAGTGCCGCGACCGGCGGCTGTTACACTGTTCGCGGACATTACTTTTTTGTAAGGAAGCAGCGCATGCACGAAGGAATCGGCTTCATTCAGGATCTGGCGGTCGTGATGGCGCTCGCCGGCGTCGTCACCGTGCTGTTCCATCGCCTGAAGCAGCCGGTGGTGCTCGGCTATATCGCGGCGGGCGTGATCATCGGGCCATACACGCCGCCGTTCCAGCTGATTCACGACGAACAGACCATCAAGACGCTCGGCGAACTGGGCGTCGTGTTCCTGATGTTTTCGCTCGGTCTCGAATTCAGCTTGCGCAAGCTTTTCAAGGTCGGCGCGACGGCGGTGGTCGCGGCCCTGTCCGAAATCGTGCTGATGCTGTGGCTTGGCTACGAAATCGGCAGCGCGTTCGGCTGGAGCCCGATGGATGCGCTGTTTCTCGGCGCAATTCTCGCCATTTCGTCGACGACGATCATCGTCAAGGCGCTGTCCGAACTGGGACTGAAGCGCGAGAGTTTTGCGCAGCTCGTATTCGGCATTCTGATCGTCGAGGACATTCTCGCCATCGCGATGCTCGTGCTGCTGTCCGGCATTGCGCAGACGGGGCAGCTGAGCGCGGGCGTCGCGGTCGTCACGCTCGGCAAGCTGCTGCTGTTCATGACGGTGTCGCTCGTGGTCGGCATTCTGGTGGTGCCGCGCGCGCTCAACTACGTCGCGCGCGCCCGCAGCGACGAAATGCTGCTCGTCGCGGTGCTCGGCTTCTGCTTCGGCTTCTGTCTGCTCGTCGTGAAGCTCGATTACAGCATTGCGCTCGGCGCGTTTCTGATCGGCGCGATCATGGCCGAATCGCGCCATCTGCATCGTATCGAGCATCTGATCGCGCCGTTGCGCGACGCGTTTTCCGCGATCTTCTTCGTGACCATCGGCCTGATGCTGAACCCGGCGGTGCTCGTCGACTATGCGTGGCCGATCGCGGTCATCACGGCGGCGGTGATCGTGGGCAAGATCGTTTCATGCGGGCTCGGCACCTTTCTCGCCGGCAAGGACGGGCGCACGGCCATGCGCGTGGGCATGACGGTCTCGCAGATCGGCGAGTTCTCGTTCATTATTGCGTCGCTCGGCTTGACTCTGAAGGTGACGAGCGCGTTTCTCTATCCCATCGCGGTCGCCGTGTCGGCCTTGACGACGCTCTTCACGCCCTACCTGATCCGCGCCGCCGATCCGCTCACGCGGCGTGTCGCCAATGCGTTGCCGCGCACGCTCGTCAACGTGTTCGGCATGTATAGCCAGTGGCTGGGCAACCTGAACACCGGCAGCGGCGAGCCGACCCTTTTCAGCATGACCCGGCGAATCGTCCTGCAGATTGCAGTGAATCTGGCGCTGGTGGCCGCGATCTTTCTGATGGCGTCGTACGGCGCGCCTTTTATCAGCGGCTTTCTGACCCGTTGGATCAGCGCTGAGCCGCTGCAGCGCGCGGTGCTGTGGAGTGCTGCGTTGCTCGTGTCGATGCCGTTTCTGGTGGCGGTCTATCGCAAGACGAAGTCGCTCGCGTTGCTGCTTGCCGAGGTGAGCGTGCAGCCGGCAACGGCGGGGCGCCTCACGCGCGCGCTGCGCTACGCGATAGCCGATCTGGTGCCGGTGGTCTGCATGGTCGGGGTGTTTCTGCTGGTGGCCGCGCTCTCGGGCGGCATTCTGCCGCCGGCCGGGCTGCTCGCAGTGGTGCTGATCTGCGCCGCGCTGCTGCTCGCACTCGTGTGGCGCTGGTGCGTGAAGATTCATGCGGCCATGCAGATCGCGCTGCGCGAAACTTTCGACGAACAACCCGATCCCTAAGTTTGACGGGATTGGGCGGCGCGGCCGGACAATGTGAGCAATTGTGTGCGCGTTTGCCGGCCCCGGCACGCTGGCGGATAATCAGGGCATATTCATTCGTTCGCGTGAAAGGCGCCCGTCCGACAGTCATGAGCGAAAACAAACCCGAAAACGCCGGTCAACCCGGCAGTCCAACGCCGCCTTCGGCAGCGCCGGCAACGTTGCCAACGTCCTCCACCTCTCCTACGTCGCTAACGTCCGGTACACCGCCCGTCGAACCCGCGGTTTCGTTACCGCTCTCGCATGAAGATGCCATCCAGTCGCCGCTAAAAGACCCAGTAGACCCGCTAGACCCGCTGGACCCGCTGGCGTCGGGCGCGGCGCCGTCGGCTGGCTCTGCGGGCGTGACAGTTACGGGTGGGCCTGTCGGCGCGCCGCCGGGTGCGTCCGAGGCGGCAGCAAGATCGTCTACTGACCTGCCCGGGAGCGCCTCCACGGTGACGCCCGCCGACCGGCGCACGGCCCAGCAACGCGATGCAGCTCAAGCGCGCAGTTCCGCCGCTGCGTCGGTCGCGAAGCAGGAAGCGGCCGTTCATGAGCGCGATGCGCGCGCGGGGCGCGGCCGCGAAAGGGCGGCGTCCATGCCGCCCGCGCCAGGGGCGGCACCCGCTGTTGCACCCACTGTGGCACCGGCGCAGTCTTCGCCGACCCACAGCGCGACGCCGCTTACGAGCGAGCCGATTGAAGGCGAACTGGTTGCCTCGACCGATGAAGTGCTCGCCGCCGAGGAGGTTGCGCCAACCGCCGCGCGCCCCGCCGGCGCGCCGCCGCCGGGTTTCGGCGCCGCGCCGGACTTCAGCGCCAGCAACCCGCCGCCGCCGAACGCGTTGCCACCTTCGCCGCCGCGCTATCTGAAGCAGACCGATTCGGCGTGGTCGGTGTTTGGCCGCATTATCGCGGCGCGCGCGCGTCAGCTTTTCGACCGTGCGGGTCAGCGCATCACCCAGCGTACGTTGCGCATCGGCGTGTCGGCTCGCATCTTTCATCCCGAACCCGGGGCGAAGGGGCTGCGCGGCAAGACGTTGCAGTATCTCGAGGAGTCCATCGCACATTGGGTCATGTCGCGCGACGTGCTGGTGTTCATGATTCCGACGGTCGGCCATCAAGGCATGCTGCATCCGAGCAATATCCGTTTGCGCGATTACGCCAAACATCTTGACGGACTGCTGCTGCAAGGCGGCGCGGACGTCTCGCCGCAGTCGTACGCGGAAACCGCGACACGTCCCGAATGGCCCGGCGACCGCGTGCGCGATATGTACGAGCTCGAACTGCTGCATGAATTCATCGAGTCGGGCAAGCCGGTGCTCGGCGTGTGCCGCGGCTGCCAGCTCATCAACGTGGCGTTCGGCGGCACTTTGTATCAGGACATCGCGACCGACGTGCCGACCGCCGGTGCGCACGTCAACGAAGACTACGATCAACACCGCCACGCGATCCATTTTCCGGACGGCTCGACGCTCGCCAATATGTTTCCGGGACGGCGCGATGCGATCGTCAACTCGATCCACCATCAGGCGGTCAAGACGCTGGGCCGCGATCTAAATATCGAGGCAGTGTCGGCATCCGACGGCATTATCGAAGCCGTGCGCTACCGGCGCGCGCCTTTCGTGATGGGCGTGCAATGGCACCCGGAGTTTCATCGCGCCGGCGGGCCGGAGTTGCTCGATTGCACGCCGCTTCTCGACACGTTTTTGCGCGTGGCGCGCGAAACGCGGTTTTAGGAGAGGGCGGGCGCTTGTCTGGGCGTTGAGGTCGGCGGTGGGCGTTTGGGCCTGGCTTCGGCTTGGGTTTCCGTTGGGGGCCGAGGTTGGCTTTGGGTTGAGGTTGGCTTCATGTTGACGTTGGCTTCGTACTGAGTTCACCCTGACGTTGCAGTCTGCCCGAGCGTTTGCATTTGCGTCAGCAACACTGCGCTGGTCAATGGAGTGCGATTCGTCGAGGCGCCGCTGTCCAGGCGGCGCCTTTTTTGCGCTATCCAAAAATGCTTTTATTTCAGGACAAGCTCGCGTGTCGTGTGATTCGGACACCGTATCTTTATCTCGATTTAAAGTCTGTTTTTGCGACGCTTCCACGCTTCGCTTAAGTACTAATCCGCGCGATAATCCAAGGCTGTTTTATGGATCCGCACGGAGCATGCAGGTATGAAGCACCCCTTAACTTTACGGCGCGCCGTGCTGCTCGCGACTTCGTGTGCGCTGTTGCAGCACGGTGCTTGCGTGCTGGCCGCGCAAGGCGAAGAGGCCGCGCCGATTGCCGGCACCCGGCCGGCCATGAACACGCTGACGCCGCAGCCTGTTGCCGACGCGCTGCGCGACGCGGCAATGGCGGCCGCGCCATCTTCGGCAGCTTCGTCGTCGTCTTCATCTTCGTCGGCATCTTCGTCGGCATCGGCCCCGGAAACGGCTTCGGAAGCGCAGGGCAACGTGGCCGAGTTGATGCAGATGATCCAGGACGCGAAGCTGAGCGAGCTGCGCACCACCTACAACGGTAGCTACGGCGCGAGCCTGTTCTTCTATCCGCGCGAAGTGACTTACTACATTGCGTTGTTCCAGGACAAGCATTTCTGGCGGGTGATCAAATCGGCGGATGCGGGCCGGGCTGAAGCCATCTACGCGGGCTTCGTCCAGCAAACCGCGCAACTCTCCGAGGTGGAGATTCAGCGTACGCTGCTCCAGGCCCAAAAATCCTACATTGAGGACGTTATTGCACTGTCGGAAGAGCGGGCGAGGCGCTTGCAGGCTGACCTGCAAGTCGCCCGCTCGCAGCAGGCCAAGGTCAACGACTACCAGCGTCAGACGCAAAGCGAAGCGGCCGCGTTGCGTGAAGAGAAGGAGCGCGCGCAGGCGCAACTGAGGCAGGTACAGGGGCAGGTAATGCAGTTGCAGCGGCAGACGGAAATGGGTCTGCCGGGCCTGAAGTAATAGGGTTGAAAGTGTGATGGAAGCCCGGCCTCTGGCCGGGCTTTTTTTCGCCGGTTCGCGGCCCGGCACGTCACGAGCGCGCTGTCACGCAGTTCGCGCAGTTCGCGCGATCAGCCCAATCATGAGCACGGCTACCTGATGAACTGGTCCGGGGCTTCCGTTACGCGGCGTTGCGAGAGCCGGTTCATCCATTGCTGGCCGCTGTCCGGCGACGAGGGCGCGAATGACGGCGGCTGCGTCTGTTGAGGGCGGCCGATGCTTCGGGTGTTGGCGCTCAGATCGACCGACGCATAGTCGTCGATGCCGAGCGGCAACGGCGCGAGCGGAGAGTAAGAGCCCGCAACCGATGGTTTGACGAATCGCCGCGATGCAGGCGGGGTTGCGGCGAGATGCGCGGGGAGATTCGCGGCGAGATTCGCGGCGTGGCCGGCTGCTTCGTTCGTGCGGCTCGGTTCTGAGGTGCTTGCGACAGGTCGCCGCGCGTTGCGGCGATGGTCGTCGTTGCCCGCGACCGCTTGCTTCGGAATGCGCATGGTCGGCGTGGCTTGTGACGCGTGTGTGGCGCTCTGCCTTGTTGTGTCTGCGGCTAGTGCGGCTTGCTTCAGCGCCGTCGTGCGGGCACGGACTGGGGCGGGTGCCGCTGTCGTTGTGGTTGTCGTTGCCGTTGCCGTTGCCGACGTCGCGGCTGCGTGGTCAGACTGCGCGGTCTGCATCGAGGTCATGACCTTTGCGTGTGAGGCTGCTCCGCTATTTTTTGCAGCATCGGTGCCGGCGGGCGACGGCGCTTGTGCCGTTGTCATGTTGCGTACGGCAACATGTCCTTGGACTGACTTCAGGTCCTTGCCGTCTGATAGATGAGAGGCGCCGTCATGACGAGGCGCCAGCCACGCGAGGAGCGCCACACCGCTCAGCGTGCAGGCAGCGCCCGCGAGCATCCACCGCGGCAGGAGCGGCGCGCGGGACGCATGCCGCTCAGCCTCGGACGTATGCCTCGTCGCGGGCGCAACGATTTCAGGCGAAACGGGCGCTTCCGCGCGCGGCAAAGTTTCTGCTGACGGCGGCCCATCCGCGCAAACGGAATCGACCAGAGCCGCTGCATTCGCCGAATCCACCGAACCCACCGAATGCCCACCGCCCGCAGACTCCAACACCGGCGCACGACTTACAGCGCCGGCATCCGGCATTTGCTGGCCAATTACCGCAGCCACGCCCCCGGCCGCCAACGTGGCACGCCGATTCTCCGGCGCGACCCATCGACAAAACGAGCGAATCGGCTGTTCATTCAGGTTGAACGTCTTGAGCACCGCGCCGTACAGCACGTGCAGCCGCGCATCCAGGCAGTAGCCTGGCGCGAGCAATGCCCACCCGCGGCCAAACGGCGCCGGTACATCGTTGAACGGGCGGGAGCGCGGCAACGCCATCGCGCCTTCGACTACGGTTAACGGGGTGGTGGCCATCGCTCTTTCCAGCGCCTCGGCAAAAAGACGCCGCCTGGCATTCGTGGGTCGGCGACGAAGGCCTCGGAGTGCAACGCAAAAAACGCTTGTCACATGCGCGCGAGCGCTACGGCGCAGGCACAACAAAGCTCGCGCGCATGTGCGCGAGCGGACGCATCAGCGCCCAGGCCGCAAAGCCGTCGTCGGGAAAAGCAGATGATGCGACGGAACCGAAGATCAAAGGCCCTGACATTTCCCAAAGTGCATGACGAAACGTCCGAGATGAGAGCGGCCAATGCCCGATCAATCGCGTGACTGGTCCAGTCGATGAACATAGCGCAGCGCAGTGATGTCCACGCCGCCCATCCGGTCCGGCTCCGCGCCGACCAACCGCCAGCCTTGCCGTTCATAGAAGCCCATTGCGGGGAGGTTGCCCTCGAGCACGTAGAGATACATTTGCGTTTCGCCTTGCGCGCGAGCCCAGTCTGTGGCGGCGCGCATCAGCAGCTTGCCGGCGCCGATGCCCTGATACCCCGGCAATGCGTGCAGATTATCGAGCAGCGCGCCCCACGCGGAGTCGGGCTGACGCTCCACGCACACGAAGCCGATCGGCTCGTCGCCCAGCAGCGCAATCTGCACCATGCGGCGCTCGCCGCCGGGCGCTGCCATGCGCGCTTTCCAGTAGGCGTCGCGTTCTCCGGTGACCTCGCCGTCCAGAAAGGCGTCGGGCAACAGGCCGCGGTAAGTGGCGCGCCAGCTCGTGCTGTGAATGGAGGCGAGCAGCGCGGCGTCGTCGACGGTGGCGTGGCGCAGCGACAGGGCGGGGATAGTCTGCATCGGAAAGTAAGCAACGGAAATGGCCTGGTCGCCATTCTAGCGGTCGCGTGCGGAGGTGTCGGCTGTAATGAAAATGTAGGGAATACGCAACACTCTCATCGACGGTAACATGGCTTGGCGCGGCTTGGCGGGGGCGTCAACGTTTACCCTGATACCGCGTAAATCCATTCGCCTGCAGAATGCGGCGCCCCCGGCGCGGCCTCGTCTGCAGACTCCGCTCAACTGTGGCATCCGCCGGTTCGACCTGGCGGACCGTTTCATCGCCGGATCGCCGCGGGCCGCGCGGCATCGGCTCATCAGGAAATGTCAATGTCAACAGCGTCACACGCCATTTCTTCGTCGGAAGAATCCAAGGTCAAGACAGTCTTCCGCGTGGTCAGCGGCAACTTTCTTGAAATGTACGACTTCATGGTCTACGGCTACTACGCTTCCGCGATCGCCAAGACCTACTTTCCGAGCGGCAGCGAATTCGCCTCGCTGATGGTCTCGCTCTCCGTGTTCGGCGCGGGCTTCCTGATGCGGCCGCTGGGCGCCATCGTGCTCGGCGCCTACATCGACCATTACGGCCGGCGCAAAGGCCTCATCCTCACGCTCGGCCTGATGGCGCTCGGCACGCTCACGGTGGCGTCCATTCCAGGATACGCGACCATCGGGCTGCTCGCGCCAGTGCTGGTGCTGTTCGGTCGGCTGCTGCAAGGTTTCTCGGCAGGGGTGGAACTGGGCGGCGTGTCGGTGTATCTGTCCGAGATCGCCACCAAGGGGCACAAGGGCTTTTATTGCGCATGGCAGTCGGGCAGCCAGCAGGTCGCCGTGGTCTTCGCGGCGCTGCTCGGCGTGATGCTCAACAAGACACTGCCCGCAGATCAAATGAGCGCGTGGGGCTGGCGCGTGCCGTTTCTGATCGGCTGCCTGATCGTGCCGTTCCTGGTTCTGATTCGCCGTTCATTGAAGGAAACCGAGGAATTCTCCGCGCGCAAGCATCGTCCGGGCATGGGCGAGATCATGAAGAGCATGGCCGCGAACTGGGTCACGGTGCTGGGCGGCATGGGCATGGTCATCATGACGACGGTGTCGTTCTACATGATCACCGCCTACACGCCGACCTTCGGGAAGGAAGTGCTGAAGCTCTCGGCCATCGACACGCTCGTCGTCACCGTCTGCATCGGCTTGTCCAACCTCATTTGGCTGCCGCTCGCGGGCGCGCTGTCGGATCGCATCGGCCGTCGTCCGGTGTTGCTGGCCTTCACGGCGCTCACCCTCGTCAGCGCTTATCCGGCGCTGCAATGGCTGGTCGCCGAGCCGTCGTTCGCGCGTCTGCTCACCGTCGAGCTGTGGCTGTCGTTCCTGTACGGCAGCTATAACGGCGCGATGGTCGTCGCACTTACCGAAGTGATGCCGGTGGAGGTGCGCACGGCGGGCTTCTCGCTCGCCTACAGCCTCGCGACGACAATCGGCGGCTTCACGCCGGCCATCTCCACGCTGCTGATCCATTCGACCGGCAACAAGGCCGCGCCGGGCCTGTTCCTGGGCGTGGCGGCAATCTGCGGGCTGATCGCTACGCTCGTGCTGTACCGCACGCGTGAATCGCGCGATCAATACAAGAGCGCGTGAAGCGCGGTCTCGGCTGACCGCGCCTATTCGTCGCGTAACCCTTGCGCCACCGCTTGCACCACCTCGCGCCACGCACCGGGCCGCGGCTGGCGCAGCAGCTTCGCGCTGGCGTACCAGGCGCTGCGCGTGTCGTCGGGACACCAGCGCCAGTCGGGCGCGAACGGCAGCATGAGCCACAGCGGCTTGCCGAGCGCGCCGGCGAGGTGGGCGATGGACGTGTCGATTGAAACGACTGCGTCCAGCCGCTCGACGATCGCCGCCGTATCCGCGAAATCGCGAATCCGCCCGTCGAAGCGGTGAATCGACCCGGCGCGCGGATGCGCGTCGAGCGCCGCGCGTTCGTCGTCGCGGAGATCGGGCTGAAGCACGATCCAGTCTATGCCTTCGAGTGCGAAAAGCGGCTCGAGCGCCGCGAGCGGCATTGAACGCGTTTCGTTCTGCTGGATGCGCCCGGACCACGCGAGCCCGATCTTGCGCTTCGCCTGACCGCCCAGCGAGCCGCGCCACTTGCGCCGCGAGGCGGATGGCGCGCTCAGGTAGGACGTGCGCCCGGGAATCGTAGCGGGCGTCGTGCCGAGCGCGAGCGGCAAGCTCAGCAACGGGCATTGCAGATCGGCGGCGGGGCGCGGCGTGCCGCGGGCTACCAGCGTGACGCGCCACGCCTTTGCAACTGGTTCGAGGAGAGGCAGGAGCGGCGGCTGAACCTCGAGCACCACGCGCGCCGCCCGTTGTGCGGCGAGCGGCACAAAGCGCACGAACTGCAAGGTATCGCCGAAACCCTGTTCCGCATGAATCAGCAGCGTGCGCTGCGCGATGGGCTCGCCGTGCCAGCGCGGCAACGTTTCGATAGCGGGTTCCGCGACAGTTTGCAGACGCCACTCGTACTCCGGCAGCCCGCGCGCGAAATCTCCCAGCGCGAGCCACGCCAGCGCGCGGTTCATATGCGCGGCTGCGAGATCCGGCTGCAGGCGCAACGCCTGATCGAAGGCGCGCAAGGCGGTCGCGTGTGCGCCCAGCGCCTGGTGCGCGGTGCCGAGGCTCAGCCAGGCGAGCGCGAATTGCGGATCTAGGCCGACCGAGCGTTCGAGGTACGGAATCGCCTGTGTGTGACGCCCGAGCGCGGCGAGCGCGTTGCCCAGGCCGAAGATGGCCGGCGGCAGATTCGGCTGCAAGGCGAGCGTGGCCTCGAACGACGCCACGGCTTGCTCGTGACGGCCCGTGGCGTCGAACGTATTCGCAAGATTGAAGTGCGCGGCGACGAAGCGCGGCTCTGCGGCGAGAGCGGCCTGAAAACAGGAGATGGCTTCGTCCGCGCGGCCGAGCGCGTTGAGCGACATGCCCATGTTGTTGAGCGCGCCGGCGTGGCCGGGGCGCAGCTCGAGCGTGCGCCGGAACGACGCGATGGCTTCCTCGTGACGCCCGAGCGCATGCAGCGCGTTGCCGAGATTGTTGTGCGACGAGGCGTCTTCCGGTTGCAGGCGCAACGAACGGCGGAACGCGTCGGCGGCGTCCTCGTGACGGCCCGCTGCCGCATACGCATTGCCGAGGTTGTAGTGCGCCATGGGGAACGACGGCGCGAGCGTCAGTGCGTTGCGGAACTGCTCGATGGCTTCGTCGATCTGGCCGAGCGCCTTCAGCGCATTGCCGAGGTTCAGCTGCAGCGCGGCGTCTTGCGGACGCAGGTTGACCGCCCGCCGCACCAGTTCGGCGGCTTCGGCGTGCTGGCCTTGCTGATGGCGCAGCACGCCCAGCAGGTGCAGGGCGTCGACGTGCGCGGGATTGCCGTCGAGCGTCGCGCGGTAGCCGCGTTCGGCGTCGTCGAGGCGGCCGTCACGATGCGCCGCGAAAGCGCGGTCAAAAACAGGTTGCATGACGGGGAGGCTTTTGGATGAGGCAAAGGCCGCATTTTCCCACACTCGCGTGAGGCGCCCCGATTTGACCAGGTGCGGTGTCTCCCGTAACATGTGAACACCTATTCATATGTCTGCCGCCATGATTCCCGTTACCGCTTCTGGCCCGGCGCCGGCGGGCTTCGACTCGCGTTCGGCGGACACCATCGTGCCGCTTGCCGACCTGTTCCGGCTGCTTGGCGATCCGACGCGCTTGCGCATCGTGCTCGCCTGCGTCGACGCACGCCGTCCGGTGGGGGCGATTGCGGATGAGCTGGGGCTGTCGCCGTCGCTCGTCAGCCATCATTTGCGGCTGCTGCGCGCGGCGCGAATCGTGCGGGCGCAGCGGCAGGGCAAGCAGGTGTTCTATCTCGCCGCCGACCGCCATATCAGCGGGATGCTGGCGGACATGCTCGAGCACGTCGCCGAGCCTACCCGCGACGACGCATTGGATCTGCCATGAAGGAAATCGAAACAAGAAAAGAGGAGCACGCTTCGGCGCGGCTCGTGGCATCGGATGCCGACGGGAATTGCGACGGGCACGGTCACGGCGATGGTGCGGGACACGGGCATGACCATCACAGCCACGAGCATGGCCATGGTCACAGCCACGACCACAGCCAAGGCCATGGCCATGATCACAGCCACAGCCACGGCCACTCTCACGCTCACGGCCACAGTCACAGTCACACCCATGCCCCCGTCGCCGGCCACGGTTTGGCATTTGCGATCGCAGTTGCGCTGAATGTCGCGATCGTCGTCATCCAGGCCGTGTACGGCGTGCTTGCGCATTCCACCGCGCTGCTCGCCGACGCGGGCCACAATCTCTCCGACGTGCTCGGCCTGCTGCTTGCCTGGGGCGCCAGCTGGCTTGCCACGCGCCGTCCTTCCGCGCGCTACACATTCGGCTACGGCAGCTCGTCGATTCTGGCGTCGCTCGCCAACGCGGCGCTGCTGCTGTTCGCGTGCGGCGTGATCGTCGCCGAGGCGATAGGACGCCTGATCAACCCGGCGCCTGTCGCCGGGCTTGCGGTGTTTGTCGTGGCCGCGGTGGGGATGGTCGTCAATGGAATCTCCGCGTGTCTCTTCATGCGCGGCCAGAAGGAAGACCTGAACATTCGCGGCGCTTTCCTGCATATGGCCGCCGATGCCGGCGTGTCCGCGGCGGTGGCAGTGAGCGGTCTTGCGATTCTCTACACCGGCTGGAGCTGGCTCGACCCGCTAATGAGCCTGCTGGTGGTCGCGGTCGTCGTCTACGGCACGTGGGGCCTGTTGCGCGACTCGGTGCGCCTTGCGCTCAACGCCGTGCCGCCGGGCGTCGACGTGCAACGCATTCGGGACTATCTCGCGAGCCAGCCTGAGGTCGAGGACGTGCACGATCTGCACGTGTGGGCGCTGTCAACCACCGGCAATGCGCTCAGCGCGCATCTGGTGATGCCGGCGGGGCATCCCGGCGACGAGCGGCTCGACGGCATTGTGCTCGCGTTGCGCGAACGCTTTTCGATGCAGCACGCCACGCTGCAAGTGGATCTGGGCACGACCCATCATCGTTGTGCGATGGATCGGACGCCTGCCAGGCAGTGAGGTGCAGTAAGGCACGCCGAAGCGGCCCACTGAGAGGCACTGCGAAGCGGCCCACCGCCGCGCTTTGACACGCACCTCACCCGTCGCGGCACAGCGCGGTACAGCGCGGCACACCGCGGCGCCCGCAGGCCACGTGCACCCAATGCACGTGCACCCAATGCGCGATGCACCTCGCAAGCAATGCAGCACGCCCTCCGGTGCGCGGGCGCGGGGCGTACACTAGAGCGCACTGTGGTCTGCGGAGTTTCGCATGCACGCTGCTGCTGACAATGCGTCACCGGTGCTGATCGTCGGGGCGGGGCCGACCGGGCTCGCCGCCGCCATGAGTCTCGCGCGCGCACGCGTTCCCGTGCGGCTCATCGACCGCGCGAGGCAGCGGAATCCCTATTCGCGCGCCATCGGCATTCAGGCGCGTACGCTCGAACTGCTGGAGCAGCATCGGCTTGCCGACCGCTTTCTCGAACTCGGCCATCGCGCGCGCGTGGCCAACCTGTTTTCGAACGGCATGCGGCTCGCGCAGCTCGACTTCGATCCGCTGCACACGCGCTATCCGTATCTGCTGTTTCTCGACCAGTCGGTGACCGAGCGTCTTCTCACCGAACATCTGGCGACGCTCGGCGTGACAATCGAGCGCGGCGTCGAACTCACCATGTTCTCGCAAGGCTCGGCCGGCGTTCAGGCGACGCTGCGGCGCGCCGACGGTCACACGGAAACGCTGCGCCCGTCCTGGATGATCGCTGCCGACGGCGCGCACAGCATGATCCGCCACGGCCTTGGTCTCAACTTCGAGGGCAGGACGCTCGAGCAAACATTTCTGCTCGCCGATGTTCATGCCGAAACGGATTGGCCCGACGACGAATTCCACATCTTCGCTTCCGGCGAAGGCCTCGTCGCGCTGTTTCCGATGGGGCACGGCCGGCATCGGCTGATCGCCGATCACGCGGTGGAGCCGGCCCCTGCCGTTGCCGCGCCGCTGTCGCCGGTGGTGCTTGGCGAGCCGCCGCTCAATCGGGTCCCGGCGCCGTCGCTCGAAGAGTGCAAGGCGCTGCTGGCGAGGCGCGTGCATGAACGCGTAGACGTGTCGGACCTCGCATGGTCCTCGTATTTCCATGTGAACAGCCGGATGGTGGAGCGCCTGCGCGTGGGCCGCGTGTTCCTTGCGGGCGACGCGGCTCACGTGCATAGCCCGGCCGGCGCGCAGGGCATGAACACGGGCATTCAGGAAGCGTTCAACCTCGGCTGGAAACTGGCGCGCGTAGTGAAAGGCGCCGCGCCCGAGCGCCTGCTCGACACCTACCATCTCGAACGGCATCCCATCGAGCGCGATGTGCTGCGGCAAACGGGCTTCATCACGCAGATGGCGGAAGCCGATCACGGGCCGCTCAAGCTGTTGCGCGAGCGCGTCATGCCGGTTCTCGCCGCGCTGGGTCCGCTGCGCGACGCCGCGCGGCTCACCATTAGCGAGCTGTCGGTTCAGTATCGACGCAGCCCGCTCACACTCGAGCGCGTGCTCGACGGCGGGCCGCGAGCGGGTGAGCGCGCGCCGGATGCGGTGGTGCATGTCGTCGACGGTCCGCTCGGATGTGCGCCCGGCATCGGCTGCCTCTATGACCTGCACGACCCGGCGTTCTTCTCGCTGTTCCTGCTCGTGCCGCCGTTGCCCGTCGACGGCAAGCCGCTCGATCCGGATGCGAAGCACGCACCGACACCCGATCCGGAACTTGAGCGTCTTGCCGTAGAAACCGAGCGCCTGTTGCCGGGCGCCGTGCGGATCTGGCGTGTGACGGACACGACCGGCAACGGCGGGCCGTCGCTAGCCGAGTCTTATGGACGCACCCGGCCGTCGTTCTATCTGCTCAGGCCCGACGGCTACATCAGCGCGCGCGGGCGTACTGGCTCGGACCTGAACGGACTGCTGCGGCACTGCGAAACGTGGTTCACCGTGGGCGGAGAGAGACCGGAGCAGACGTCGGTGTGAAGCGGGAAGGGAAGGGCGCCGCGGCGCTCGCCGTCGAGCGGCGTGGGAAAGTGCGGAGTGGCGTAGAGAAGAGTGGAGCGGCGTAGAGACGTGCGGCGCGGCGCAGAGAGGGGAGCGGCGTAGAGAGAGTGGAGCGGCGTGCAGCGGCCCACGGCCGCTGCGCCGTTGTCTTTGCACCGCTGTCGCAGCGCCCCGTCAACCCGCTCGCTCGCCCCAGCGCCGTCACCGGCCGCCGCGCCCAGCCCTCAGGCGACAGAAGCCTCGGCAGGCGTGAGACGCTCGCGGTTTTTGACCAGCGCCTCCCTGACGATGGCGGACATCTCGATGCCGCCCGCCTGCGGCGCATCGAGCGACGCGATCAGCGCGCGCCGCATGCGCGGCTCCCAGAAGCGGCGGATATGGTCGGCCACACCCGTGACCGCTTCGTCGTGATCCGGCATCGAAGCGAAGAAATCGCCGATGCGGTTCGCCATGTCGATCAGATTCCCAATGTCCATGGCTCGCCTCACTTACCCGATGTCGCGTTGGCCAGTTCGCGCTGCTTCAGCAACTCGAGTTGCTCGGCATTGAAACGCGAATACTGCTGCTGCCACTCGGAGGGCTGTTCGACCGGCATGACCTGCACCGCAGTCACCTTGTATTCCGGACAATTGGTTGCCCAGTCCGAACTATCAGTGGTGATCACGTTCGCGCCCGATTCGGGGAAGTGGAACGTCGTGTAGACCACGCCCGGCTGCATCCGCTCGGTGACCTTCGCGCGCAACACGGTTTGTCCCGCGCGCGACTCGATGCCCACCCAGTCGCCCGTCTTGATGCCGCGTTCTTCCGCGTCGTGCGGGTGCAGTTCGAGCCGGTCTTCGTCGTGCCAGCGCGAGTTTTCAGTGCGGCGCGTCTGCGCGCCGACGTTGTACTGCGACAGAATGCGCCCGGTCGTGAGCAAGAGCGGGAATTTACGTGTCACCTTTTCCGGCGACGCGATGAACTTCGTAATCACGAACTTGCCCTTGCCGCGCACGAACGCATCGACGTGCATGGTCGGCGTGCCGTCCGGCGCTGCTTCGTTGCAAGGCCACTGGATGCTGCCCAGTTCGTCGATTTTCCGGTACGAGACACCGTGGAAAGTCGGCGTGAGGCGCGCGATCTCATCCATGATTTCGGACGGATGGGAGTAGTTCATTTCATAGCCGAGCGCGTGCGACAGCATCAGCGTGACTTCCCAGTCGGCGTAGCCCGGCACCGGCGGCATGACCTTGCGCACGCGCGAGATGCGGCGCTCCGCGTTCGTGAAAGTGCCGTCCTTTTCGAGGAAGGTCGAGCCCGGCAGCAGCACATGCGCGTACTTCGCCGTCTCGTTCAGGAAAATATCCTGCACGACGATGCATTCCATCGCCGACAAAGCCGCGGCCACGTGGTGCGTGTTCGGGTCCGACTGCACGATGTCCTCGCCCTGGCAGTAGAGGCCCATGAAGCTGCCGTCGAGCGCCGCCTCGAACATGTTCGGAATGCGCAAGCCAGGTTCGGTCTGCAGCGTGACGTTCCACGCGTCTTCGAACTGCGAGCGCACGATCGTGTCGCTGATATGGCGATAGCCCGGCAGTTCGTGCGGGAACGAGCCCATGTCGCAGGAACCCTGCACGTTGTTCTGACCGCGCAGCGGATTCACGCCGACGCCTTCGCGGCCGATGTTGCCGGTGGCCATCGCGAGGTTCGCAATGCCCATCACCATGGTCGAGCCTTGTGCGTGTTCCGTGACGCCGAGGCCGTAGTAGATCGCCGCGTTGCCGCCGGTCGCGTAGATGCGCGCGGCTTCGCGCACGTCTTTTGCCGGCACGCCGGTGATTGCTTCGGTGGTTTCGGGCGCATTCTCCGGCAGCGCGACGAAATCGCGCCATTGCTCGAACGCGCGCCCTTCGCAGCGCTCGGCAATGAACGCCTCGTTCAGCAGACCCTCGGTGACGATCACATGAGCGAGCGCATTCACGATGGCAACATTGGTGCCCGGGCGCAACTGCAGGTGATGCGACGCCTTCACATGAGGCGTATCGACAATGTCGATGCGGCGCGGATCGACGACGATCAGCTTCGCGCCTTCGCGCACGCGGCGCTTCAGACGGGAGCCGAACACCGGGTGACCGTCGGTCGGATTCGCACCGATCACCATGATGACGTCGGCCTTATCGACCGAGGCGAAGGTCTGGGTGCCGGCCGATTCGCCGAGCGTCGTCTTCAGACCATAGCCGGTCGGCGAATGGCACACACGCGCGCAGGTGTCGACGTTGTTGTTGCCGAAGGCCGCGCGCACGAGCTTCTGCACGAGGTAGGTTTCTTCGTTCGTGCAGCGCGACGACGTAATGCCGCCGATCGAATCGCGCCCGTGCTTGGCCTGAATACGGCGGAATTCGGAGGCCGCATAGTTGATCGCTTCTTCCCAGCTCACTTCGCGCCACGGGTCCGTGATCTTTGCGCGGATCATCGGCTTCGTGATGCGGTCCTTGTGCGTTGCATAGCCCCAGGCGAAGCGGCCCTTCACGCACGCATGGCCCTCGTTTGCCTGGCCGTTCTTGTAGGGCACCATGCGCACGACCTGGTTGCCCTTCATCTCGGCCTTGAACGAGCAGCCGACCCCGCAATACGCACAGGTGGTGACAACGGAGTGCTCGGCCTGCCCGAGCATCACCACGGTCTTTTCCTGCAACGTCGCGGTCGGGCACGCGGCCACGCACGCGCCGCACGACACGCACTCCGACTCCATGAACGGCTGGTTTTCGCTTGCGGCCACGCGCGATTCGAAACCGCGCCCGGCGATGGTCAGCGCGAACGTGCCCTGAGTTTCCTCGCACGCGCGCACGCAGCGATTGCAAACGATGCACTTCGCCGGATCGTAAGTGAAGTACGGATTGGATTCGTCTTTCTGATCCTTCAGGTGATTCGCGCCGTCGAAGCCGTAGCGCACTTCGCGCAAGCCCGTGACGCCTGCCATGTCCTGCAGTTCGCAGTCGCCGTTGGCTGGGCAGGTCAGGCAATCGAGCGGGTGGTCGGAGATGTACAGCTCCATCACGTTACGCCGCAGCGACTGCAAACGGTCGGTCTGCGTGCGCACTTTCATGCCGGCTTCAACCGGCGTCGTGCACGAGGCCGGATAGCCGCGCTTGCCTTCTATCTCGACGAGACACAGGCGGCACGAGCCGAACGGTTCCAGCGAATCGGTCGCGCACAGCTTGGGTACGTTGACGCCGGCTTCGATCGCAGCGCGCATCACCGACGTGCCGGCGGGCACCGTGACCGCCTGGCCGTCGATTTCCAGCGTGACGTCCACGTCCGCATGACGCGCGGGCGTGCCGTAATCGGTGTCGTCGAAGTAGCTGTTGCCGGCGCGCGCTTGCGCCTGCGACTTGCACGCGCAGTTGCCGGAGCCGCAGCCGCCCCCCAAGGGGACTTCCTTCGGGGCGCCGGTCGGAGTGTTGAGCATGTCTGACATGGTTGGGCTCCTCGTTCAGGCCGCAGCTTTCGGGGCATCGGCGCCCGCGCCGGCGAGGCCGAAGTCTTCAGGGAAATGGTCGAGCGCGGACAGCACCGGGTACGGCGTCATGCCGCCCATCGCGCAAAGCGATCCGGACACCATGGTGTCGCACAGATCGCGCAGCAACTGCACTTGCCGCGTGGAAGTATCGCCGTTGCGGATCCGCGCAATCACTTCGACACCGCGTGTCGAGCCAATGCGGCACGGCGTGCACTTGCCGCACGACTCCAGCGCGCAGAAGTGCATCGCGTATTGCGCGAGGTCCGCGAGATTCGACGTGTCGTCGTGCACGACGAGACCGCCGTGGCCGACCACCGCGCCGACTGCGGCGTACGCTTCGTAATCCATCGGAATGTCCCACTGGCTTTCCGGCAGATACGTGCCGAGCGGGCCGCCCACCTGGACCGCGCGCGCCGGCCGGCCGCTCGCCGTACCGCCGCCGTAGTCGTAGAGCAGCTCGCGCAGCGTCACGCCGAACGCAAGCTCGACGAGGCCGCCTTGCTTCACGTTGCCCGCGAGCTGGAACGGCAGCGTGCCGCGCGAGCGGCCCATGCCGAAGTCCTTGTAGTAGGCGGCGCCGCGCGCAAAGATGATCGGCACGGTCGCGAGCGTGATGACGTTATTGATCACGGTCGGCTGACCGTACAGGCCGACGAGCGCGGGTACCGGCGGCTTTGCGCGGACAATGCCGCGCTTGCCTTCGAGCGATTCGAGCAGCGCCGTTTCCTCGCCGCATACATACGAGCCCGCGCCCTTGGCGACGAACAGCTCGAAGCGATGCGCCGAGCCGAGCACGCTGTCGCCGAGCCAGCCGGCCGCGCGCGCCTTCGCGATCGCGGCTTCGAGCGTCGCGATGGAATGGGGATATTCGCTGCGCACGTAGATATAGCCGGCCGTGGCGCCTGTCACGACGCCCGCGATGATCATTCCTTCGATCAGCACATACGGATCGCTTTCCATCACGAGGCGATCGGAGAACGTGCCGGAGTCGCCTTCGTCGGCATTGCAGACCACATACTTCTGCGCCGCTCTCGCGGCGCGCACCGTGCGCCATTTGATACCGGCCGGGAACGCGGCGCCGCCGCGACCGCGCAGGCCTGATTCGATGAGCGCTTCGCAGGCGGCGTCGCCGTCGGTCTGCAATGCGTTGCGCAGACCTTCGAGGCCGCCATGCGCGACGTAGTCGTCGATGGAAAGCGGGTCGGTTATGCCGATGCGCGCGAACGTCAGGCGCTGCTGCTTCTTCAGATACGGAATCTCGTCGACCACGCCGACGCGGCGTGCATGCTCGCCACCTTCGATGAAGCCCGCGTCGAAGAGCGCAGCCACATCGCCTTCTTCGACGTTCGCGTAGCCGATGCGGCCTTCGGCCGTTTGCACTTCGACGAGCGGTTCGAGCCACAGCAAGCCGCGCGAGCCGTTACGCACGAGCTCGATTGCGATGCCGCGGCGGGCGGCTTCGGCTTTGATCGCATCGGCGAGCGCGTCTGCACCCAGTGCGAGCGCCGATGAATCGCGGGGAACATAGATGCGCGTCATGCCGTCACCTCCACGCATTTGCTGGCGGCCGCGAAAATCGCGTCGAATTTTTGCGGCGTGACCCGGGCGTGCAGCGTGCCGTTCACCATCATCGCAGGCGAGAGCGCGCACTGACCGAGGCAATACACCGACTCCAGCTCCACTGTGGCGCCCGCCTCATGCTCTGCGTCGAAGCGGCAACCGGTGTGCGACTCGATATGCTGCGCGAGCGCCTCGGTGCCCATGCTGCGGCAGGCTTCTGCGCGGCACAGCTGCACCGTGACCGGCGCGGCCGGCTGCGTGCGGAAATGGTGGTAGTAGGTGATGACGCCGTGCACTTCCGCGCGCGACAGATTCATCACGCGCGCGAGCGGCGCGACGGTGTCCGGCGGCACGTAACCAAGTTCGTCCTGAATCGCGTGCAGCACGGCCAGCAGCGACCTGCCGGGCTGCGCGTGACGCGCTACCAGTTCTTCCGGCGCGATGGCGATGAGATCGTCCAAGTGGGGGCTCCTCCAAAGTCATATATGCACTTGTTATTCATAATGCGTGCACTTATGCTTCGTTTATTCGATATGAGATAGCCGAACGATAGGCGGGCGAAACGGCCGGCGCAATAGGAAATACCAGCACATATATGATCCGAATCGAGTGCCATGCTCAATTGATATTGAAGGGCCCGGATGGCCGGGAGGCAAGCCTGTCGGACGTCGTGCCGCTGCTCGCGCTCGTCGACGAATCCGGCAGCATCGCGCAGGCGGCTGCGCTTAAGGGTTTGTCCTACCGTCATGCGTGGGGTTTGTTGCGGGCAATCGAGGAGCGCCTGGGCGGTCCGCTGATCGCGAAGGAGCGCGGCCGCGGTTCGGTGCTGTCCGAACTCGGGCAGGCGGTGCTGCGCGCGCAGCGACTGTGCGGCGAGCGCCTGGACGGCAACATGCAGGCGCTGGCCAGCGAAGTGGCGAGCGATCTGAACCGCTGGCTCGCGCCGCCGGTCGACCATGTGCGCATTCATGCGTCGCACGGCTACGCGGTGGCCGCGCTCGTCACTGCGCTGGTGGGGCGCGAGCTGCCCGTCGACATCAAGTATCGCGACGGCGCGGACGCGGTGAGCGCACTCGCACGCGGCGAATGCGATCTGGCCGGTTTTCACTTGCCGCTCGGCGAATTTCGCGCGGCCTGCGCCGACACTTACCGGCGCTGGCTGGATCCGCAGCGCCACGTTCTCGTGCATCTGACGCGGCGCAAGCAGGGGCTGTTTCTCGGCAAGGGCAATCCGAAGGAGATCGCCGGGCTTGCCGATCTGTCGCGCGACGACATCCGCTTCGTCAATCGTCAGCATGGCTCGGGCACGCGTATGCTGCTCGATCTCGCGCTGCGCAAACTGGGCATCGACCCGGATCGCGTGAACGGTTATGCGTCGGCGGAATTGACGCATTCGGCGATTGCGGCGTTCGTGGCGAGCGGCATGGCGGACGTGGGCTTCGGCGTGGAGCCTGCGGCGCATCATTTCGGGCTCGACTTCCTTCCCGCTGTCGACGAAGACTATTACTTCGCGTGCGACCGCTCGCGTCTGGAGAGGGCGCCGTTGTCGGAGGTGATCGAACTGCTGCGCGGCAGCGCGTTTCACGCGAGCGTCGATCGGCTGCAAGGTTATGATCCGCGCCACTGCGGCAAGATCGTGGATCTCGAGGCGGGATTAAGCGGAACGGCGGATGAGCCGTGATGGTAAGCGGTGGTAAACAACGTGGAGCGCCGCGCTCGCCGCTGCGGCTGGCTTTCGTTTCGGATACTCTCTAAGCTTTCCGCCTTTTTGCTCAACTGCGCGCGTCGCTGCGCGTCAAACCGATATGAAAGTTCTTCTTCACACATGTGCTGCGGCCGCGTCGGCCGGACTTTTCCTCGCGAGCGCCTGCGTCGCTTTCGCGCAGAACTCGCCGGGCGTGCCGGGCGGCATTCTTCAGGAGCAGTTCCGCCTTGCCGAGCATCCGCAAATGCCGTTTGCTGCGTCGGCGCCTTCGGACAAATATCAGTCCGGCAAGAAATCGGCGATGCGCAAGCGCGGCGACCTTGGCGATCCGAACGGCTGCAACCTGCGCTGTCCCAAGGACGAGTAGGGAGGAGTTGCTGGTGCGGGAGCAGTCGGCGGCGCCTGAATGGGCCCACCGACCGCGCCAGATCAGGAGCAAACGCCGGCACTGCGCCGGCGTTTTGCATTGGCTCGCGAACCTTGCAGGTTACGGCTTCGCCGCGTGCCAGACGTCCTTGAAGCCGTCGCCTTTCGCGTCTCCTGCCTGCTTGTCCGCCGCGTAACGATAGAGCGGACGTCCTTTGTACGCCCATTGCTGCTTGCCGTCCGCCGACGGAATCAACGTCCAGTCTCCCGACGGCTTGTCCGACGGGCCCGCCACCGCAGCGGGCCAATTGCTCGCGCAGCCGCCGGTGCAGGCGCTGACACCCGGCGACGTGTCTTTGTCGAACGTGTAAAGCGTCATGCCGTCGGAGGTGACGAAGTGGCCGTCGACCACTTTCGGGGGCTCGGCGAAAGCGCCTTGTTGCAGCGCGAGCAAGGCAAGGCACAAGAGAGTCTTACGCATGATGTGGCTCCTGGTTTTTCGTGTGAATTGACTTAGCGACGTGCGCATGCGGCGCCGGTATGCAACGCCGCATGCGTGCACGCGTCACGCATCAACGGCCTGGCGGGCCGGTTTATTCCATCGGATTGCGATTTGAAGGCCGAAGTCGCTGTGACGCCTAGGGTTTTTCGCTGACCTGACTTGCTGCCGGCAGGAACTTTGCCCTGCGCGGGAGTGGCCGTTGGTTCTTTTCGAATAGTTACACGATTATTTTCTTCATGGAATGTGGGATTTTAATTTCCGCATGTCGGCGAGCGTGAATTAAAGGCTGCGAACTTTCTGATTAATGGCCTGGAAACGTACGTTCAAATTTAAGATGAATTAGGAATGACTGTCGTTTAACTCTTATGCGCTAAAATTTCGTTTGGCCGGAAGTGCCCGTCGACGCTGCGGAAATAAGCCCGGCCGGCCGTCGCCAGGGCGCGCGGGGGGCACTAACGGGCGATGCGTGAGCGCGTTTTTGGGCCCGAAGTTTCTTCAAGTAAAAGGGATTTATCAGGAAATAAGGCAGATGTAAAAATTCGTCAAGATCATTTTTGATAAAAATCCGGTGATAAAATCAATAACGCCCTGCAAGTGATTGGTTCGGCACTGATCGCTGATGGGTAATCTTATTAATTCGCTCATTGGTGGACAAAAATGCAAAAAATCAATCGGAATGAACTCGCCAAATCCGCCGTTGCTGGTGGTTGCTGCAAGAGCAGCAGCAGAACCCGCACGCAAACCCCGCTGAAGGCATCCGCACCTGTGGCGCGCGCCTGATTTTTGAGGCCGGGGCTGTGCTCGCCAGTGCCGTCCCGGCAAGCAAGCCGACATGAACCTGAAGCTCGCGGCCGCGCGGCTACGCTTGCTTGCGTCGCTGCCTGACTGGTTTGCTTATGCCAGAGGCCGTGTGCGCAGCGCACTGATCGCCCGTTTGCCGCGTACTGCAATCGGACCGCTTGCCACCGTTTTTTGGGCAATCCGCGCGCTTACCGACGCACGTATCCGCTGGGAAGGCACGTGCCGTTCCGATATTGGCCGCAACGTAATGAAGCTGACGTTACCGGATTTGACTCGCGTGGCATCGGGCCGTTTTCGCGAGCATCTGATCGACCAGCGCATCTATTACGGGCGGTTGGCAAGAGGCAGTGAAGCGTGGCCGGATCTGCAGGAGGTCGCCCGTGCGCTGGCCGAAAAAATCGCCCAGTTGCGTGAAGTAGAGCGTAATCGGCCCGTCATCGTGTCGCCGTTTCACTATGTGTCGCAGTACGCGAACATCTATGTGATAGACGAATTGAGGAAGCTGCTCGGGCTGCAGTCGCTCGCTGTCGTATCGGGCGTGCCGCGCGACCTGTATGGCGACGACCACGCGTTAATTCCCGGCGTGACTGTGCTGTACACCTATGGCGACGACGACCGCAACGGCCTCGGCCTGCGTCTCGCGCGGGCGCTAAAGCGCAGCGGCGTCGCCGTGTTGTTCGCCGACGTGCCGCCCTTCACGCTGCACCGTTATCCGATGGAAACGGTGAGCGTCTCGCTGTTCGGGCGCAACGCGCGTATTCACAACGGTGTATTCCGTCTCGGTGCCCAGTTCGACGCGATCTTGCTGCCGTTTTATCTGCGTTACGAGCGGGGCCGCTTCAGTGCGCACATCTTCGATCCGTTACCGCTCGCCGCGGTCGGCGCGCCTCAACATGTGGCGCGCTATATCGAGGCGGCAGTGGCCGACAACTATGCAGACTGGCTGGTCGCCGGACACCCATCGATGTATTCGTTCGCTCCCGTTCGCTGAAACTTCCGGCGCCTAATGTGAAGGCCCGCGCGCCGCATTTCTCGCTAGCGCTCACATTGCAGCGCCGCTCTCGTCGGACCGCAACAACTTATGCAACCTACTCATCTCCCGCAGTTCAGGGACGTTTCCTGGCGCTGGCTCGCTTACGGGGCGTCCACGCTCGTTGTGTGCGCGGTGGCTTTTGCGTTTGTCCACCAGGTCGAACTGAAGCAGGACGTGCGCGCGGAGATCGTCTCATCGTCCGAAATCAAGGTGCAGGGGCTAAGCGGGCTTGTCTCCGACATTTACGTGAGCAGCGCGGCGCGCGTCGAGCAGGGCGCGCCGCTGTTCCGGCTCGAACGCGATCTGTCGCTCGCGAGCGACGGCCGGCAGCGCCTGGCCTTTGACGAACACGCGCGCGACGAGCAGATCCGCACCACAGAAGCACAATACCTGCAGCGCAAGTCCGACCTGCTGGCGCAACTCGACGCCGCGCGGCTCGCGGCGCAAAGCCGTCGCGCGGAAATGGCGGCGCTAGACGAGCAGTCGAGCCAGAACCAGCAACTCGCCGCGGAGGCACAACGCGCGCTTGCTCGCCTTGAGTCGGTATCGGACTACGTCACTGCCGAGCGCATCGAGCAGGCGAGGGCGCTCACGCATCAGGCGAAGGTATCGCTCGCGCAGGGCAGCGCGCGTCGTCAGCAATTGAATGCCGAGCTCGGTGCCGCCATCGGCACGCAAACCAGTCTGGAGGCGCAACTTGCCGAACTCGCCGCGCGTCACGCAAGGGACGTGCAAGACATCCGCGTGCGCTTTGAGCAAATTCGCCAGGATGCGGTGATTTCCGCGCCGAAGGCAGGTGTCGTGACGTTCTCAGGGCTGGTGCCCGGCCGCACACTGAGTCCGGAAGATGTCGCGCTCGTCATCTCAACAGGCGATCACGCTCCGCTGCGCGCCGCGCTGCGCATTCCGTCGCGCCGGCGCGGTTTCGTGCGCGAAGGGCAAGTCGTGCGGCTCAAGCTCGACGCTTTTCCGTACGCAAAGTTCGGCAGCTACGCCGCTCGCATCGATTCCATTTCGCGCACCACCGTGCGCTCGGCCATGTCGCCGGCCGGCGCTTCCGAGGCGCGCGGCGCCGAAGGCGATTACATGGCCTGGGCCACGCTCGGCGACGGCCAGTTCAAATTCGAGCGGCAACGTTTCGACATTCTGCCGGGCATGACGGCCACGGCAAGCATCGTGATCGAGCGCCGCACCATCGCCGAATGGGTGCTGGCGCCGCTTTTCCGCATGCTGCGAGGTTGACGATGCGCGTGATTTACCAGAACGAAGTCGCCGAATGCGGCTACGCATGTCTCGCGATGGTCCTGACGCACCTGGGCCGCGCTATCGAGATTCGCGAATTGCAGGCGTTCAGGCCGATCTCAGCGAACGGCCTGACGTTGATGGATCTGTACGATGTCGCCTCTGAATTCGGTCTGGCAGTAGAGGCTTACCGTTTCGATGCGGGCGACGTGCAGGACATCAAGCGCGGTTCGATCCTGCACTTCGGCGGCGCGCATTTCGTCGTTTTCGAAAAATGCGCGCGCGGGTACGTGCAGGTGATAGACCCGGCGAGCGGCCGACGGCGCATTTCCATGGACACGTTCGTTGCCAATGTGTCCGGCTATCTGCTCGAGTGCGCGGCCACGGCCGACATGCCGCGCGTGCGCAGCAAGTCACGCGTGCCGCAGGCGCTCGCTCGCGTGCGCGCGCTCAATCCGCAACTCGCCGCGCAGATCGCCAAGGTCATGTTCGTCGCGCTCGGCAGCCAGTTCGCGATTCTCGCCATGCCATATCTCGGCAACCTGTTGCTCGACGACGTGGTCGCTGCCGACAACCTCAATTTGCTGAATGTGCTCATGCTGACGTTTGCCGGTATCTTCGTGACCGGCGCGTTGAGCCAATACGTGCAGACGTATCTCGTCGAGCTTCTGCACGGTCTGGTTCAGGTCAGTATGACTCAGGGCATCGTCGCAAAATTGCTGAGCAATCCGATACCGTATTTCGAGAAGCGCCACGTCGGCGATCTGTTTGCGCGTGTGAAGGCGCAGGACGAAATCAGCGTCTTCTCCACGCGCACGGCAATCTCGGCGGGCATCGACATCGTGGTCGGCACGCTCGCGCTGGCGCTGATGCTCGTGCAAAGCAGGCAACTCACACTGATCGCGTTGCTGATTTTTGCGGTCTATGTCGCGGTGGCGTTTGCGCTGTTTGCGCGCATGCGCGATACGCATGCGCTGGTCCTCGAAGAATCCGCGCGTTGCGACGACACGCTGATCGAAACGATTCGGGCCGCGTCGTTGATCAAGCTGTCGCAGGGCGAGACGCGGCGTACCGCGATCTTCATGACGAGGTACCGTGCATATATCGCGGCGGTTCTGCACAGCAGCCGCCTCACCAGCGCGCGGGATGCGATTCTCAAGCTGATTGATTACGCGGACATGATCGCGGTGAGCTGGTTCGCCGCCCGCCTGATGCTAGGCGGTCAGATCTCCGTTGGCGTGTTCTATTCGTTTCTGATCTACAAATCGTTGCTGTCCGAGCGTTTCGCTCGCGCCGTCAACGGGGCGTTCGAGTATTTCATGCTGAGCGTGCCGGTCGCGCGGGTGGGCGATATCGTCGATTGCGAAGCGGAGCGCTATACGCCGCTCGCCGATCTGCATCAGGCCGTCGAGGTGCGCACGTTCGAGGAGATCGAGATGCGTGGCGTCACCTTCCGCTATGGCGTATCGGATCAGCCAGTGCTGGCCGACGCGAACCTCGTGATCCGCAGGGGCGACAAGATTGTGATTACCGGCGCGTCCGGCAGCGGCAAGTCGACGCTCTTCAAATTGCTCGCGGCAGCAGAGCCGCTGCAGGAAGGCGAGATTACGTTGAACGGTATCGCCTGGCCCAATCTCAGCGTCGACGAAATCAGGCGGCACGCCGTTCATATGCGGCAAGGCGACCTGATACTGCACGGTTCGATCGCGGACAACGTGTCGCTTTTCGCCGGCAATGCCGACGAAGCCCGAATTCACGCACTGCTTGACGACGTCGGCCTGTTGCCTGATGTGATGCGTTTGCCGATGCGCACGCGCACCGTGATCAGCGACACAATCGCCAATATCTCCGCGGGCCAGCGGCAACGTCTGCTGCTCGCGCGCGCGTTGTATCAGCAGCGCGAACTGCTGCTGCTCGACGAGCCGACTTCGAATCTCGATCCCGCTTCGGTGCGGCAGATCGTCGACTTGCTGCTGCGTCTCGCGCGCACGGTGGTGGTCATTACGCATGACATGTCGCTGGCAGCGAAGTTCGGCACGCGTTATCGGCTGGTCGACGGCCAACTGCTCTGCGAGGCGCAGGAAGGAGTGCGGGCACATGAGTAGGCGTGCATGGGCGGGCGCGATCGTCGCCCTCGCAGGCGTTGGGTATGCCGGTGCCGCGGCCGCAGTCGATCTGCTCGCTGTCGTCCAACAGAGTATCGATCACGATGCGGATCTCGCCGCATTCGGTGCGAGTTCGCGAGCGGCGCGCGAAGCCGTGCCGAAGGCGCGCGCGGCGCTCCTGCCGCAGGTGGTGGGCGGGTGGGGGCGCGCGTACAACAACGTCGTCACTGAGAGCCTTCCGAACACCCATTATTGGCAAAGCGGATGGACCGTTCAGTTGACGCAGCCCGTGTTCGACTGGAGCCGATGGACTGCGTACAGGCAGGCCGATTTCATTCAGGCCCGGGGCGCCGTGGATTGGGCGCGTGCAAGGCAAGCGGTCATTTTGCGATCCGTGCAGGCGTATTTCGACGAACTTGCAGCCGAGGACGAGCTGACGCGTGCCAACGACTACGCGGCCACGCTCGATCTGCACCTGGACGCACTGCGCCGCAAGCGGGAGGCGGGGGAGGCGACGGTGATCGACCTGCGCGAAGCCGAGGCGGCGCGCCAACAGGCGCAAGCGCAACAGCAGGACGCGCGCGATGACTTGCAGCTGAAACGGTTGGCGCTCGAGCATCTCACCGGCCAGCCGTTTGCGGCGCTCTCGCGGGTGTCGGACCTTCCCGGCATGCCGACGCTCGATCCCCCGGACGTGGACAGTTGGGCTTCGCAAGCGCAGGCCCATGACTACGACGTGCAACTGAAGCAGGTGGATAAGCGCATCGCCGAGCTGGAGGTCGAGAAGGCTCGCGCAGCACGGCTGCCGGTCGTCAATCTGACGGCAAGCCATACGCCCGCGGGCGCAGCGGCGGGGTATCTGCGGCCCACGGCTACGACCACGGCGATGCTGTCGGTCACCATTCCGATCTTCGAAGGCGGCGCAGCTACCGCGACTATCGACGAAAAGCTCGCGCTGAAGGATAAAGCACAGGACGAGCTGACTGCGGCGACACGCGCCGCGGGCGCGAGCGCGCGCGAGTACTGGTCGCGGTTTCGGGCCGGCGTCGCGCGGGTCGAAACGCTGTCGCGCCTCGTACAGGGTTCCCGCACGGTGCTGGATGCGACGAGGATCGGCTATCGGGTAGGCAGTCGCGCGAGCACGGACGTGCTGCGCGCGTCGGACACACTTTTCGCGAATCGGCGCGATCAGATCCGCGCGCGGTATGCCACCGTGGTCGCGCTGCTTCAACTGAAGGCGGTTGCGGCCAGCCTGGATATTGACGAAGTGGCGCGCGTGAACGAGCTGTTGCTGAATGTGGATGGCGGTCGTGCGGTGGCTGCGGCCTCGGTGGCTCGTGAGGCGGTGAATGGCGCGCAAGTGCGGCCTGCAGCGGCGGGTGGTGCGGTAGCGGTAGCCGCGGCGGGCACGACGGTGCAGCGGCGGGTGATTGCGGCAAACGTCGAACCACCCGGCACTGCCGTCAATGCACAGGTGCCGACGGCTGCGCCCCACACGCAGGCGCCCAAAATCGATGCCGACGTTGTGCGGGCGCTAGCAGCGAGTGGCCGGTGAGCGGTGACTAAGATCTGAACGAAGTCATTTGATCATGGTCGCTTTGCTCGGCAAATGGCGTGCGTGCGCTGTGCCGATGCGTAGCCTACGGGAGGCGCCGACAGTCCACAATAAAAAAACCCCGCCCGGCTTACGCCGTCGGGGTCTTGGTTATGGCGTGGCCATGGCAACGCTGTTTGCTGCAAGCTGTCTGGTGGAGGCGGCGGGAATCGAACCCGCGTCCAGAAGCACTCTACGACCAGTTCTACATGTTTAGTTCTGTCTTTTGATTTAACCGTAGTGACGCGGACGAACACGCTGCACTACGGCGATTCACTA
>Ga0209796_10000125_pt1 | contig 91728 bp, 80 predicted proteins | sample AgamicOrSfrz_FD_187167 | JGI IMG/M metagenome (GOLD analysis project Ga0209796, IMG submission 187167) | Agave microbial communities from Guanajuato, Mexico - Or.Sf.rz (SPAdes) (version 2) | ecosystem: Host-associated > Plants > Phyllosphere > Phylloplane/Leaf | place: Guanajuato, Mexico...
CACGGAGTTCAGCAAACCGTTAGCAAAGGTGCCATGGCTGGCAAAAATATAGTGTCGTTTCATCCTTACCTCGAAAGCGCATTCCACTGCTTTCTTAATTGCAACCGGCGTGCCAGAAACAGTGGCGCGCTGGTTAGCGCAAAGACGAACGGACTGAGGGAACTAAAACTCTTGATCTTCCTGAATAAATTCCGTTTCCCGCGTCAGAATATCGTGAATGTAGCAGAGCTCGACGACGGGGATTTTGACACTATACCCGCTCTCTATGACACTAAAAGCCTCGCGGAGCGTCGCCAGCTCGCTCTGCGGACACTGCCTTCCGGAATAATGGGATGGCGACGCGTTGCGGATCAGGCGCTCTATCAGACAGCTGATATGCACATACAGCGCCACCTTGCGATCGTTGGGCACGTCGCAGCCGGCCAGATGCTCATAGCGCAGTAAAAACTGCTCGACCTGATTGATGACCTTTGCGGTATCGAGGATCGTCACCGACTCGATCACCCGGCGCAGCGAGAAATTTTTCAGGATCAGGTTATTGATCTCGCTGACTTGTTCAGAGGAGGCCAGCTCGCCGAAGATACGCATCAGCGGGCGGCTGCCCTGGCCGGAAATCAGCGAATCCAGCGAGATCCACGGCAGATCGGCAAGCTGCGGATCCAGGGTACCGACGATCGCCAGCACCTCATAGCGGCTGAGCATCGGTTGCCGTCGCGCGGGATCGGCGAGCGTTTCCACATCACAGGCCACAATATCGATCCCCAGCGCTTCAGGAATGCTGGCTTTTAACAGCGCCGACAGATTCGCTGCCGCGCCCAGACCGGTCGCGCAGGTCGTAAGAATCGCCCGCGGTTTATCGGTTTGCGGGTAATAGAGCTGGTGCTCAACCGCAAGGTCATCGCCGAGGTCGCGGACGATATCTTCCAGCATAACGCCCTGCAAAATGCGCTCCCCAACGTACATCGCCATCCCGGTCGAGACGTTATTAATTATCGCCATCGGCGTACTCAGCCGACGATTAAAATGGCGATGAATGGCGTTCAGCGATCCCATATCGACCAGAATGATCAACCCTGACGCCAGAGCGTGGCTCTCAATATAGGCCATCACCTGGTTAGCAATAGCCTCCGGCGTCACGTCGAGCGGCATATCGAATGACTCAAACAGCTGGCTTTTCAGCAACCGGTTCGCCACGTTGGCGATGCTGCTGGCGGTGGCGTAACCGTGGGCGAGGATAATTGCCCGGGTCACCTGCTGCTGGCTGATGGCGCCATTTTTATGTAACCACAGCACCAGCAGCAGCAGGTCAATGCGCCGGGGTTCAATGTCCAGCTTCAGCGCCAGCGCAGCGAGGATCTCTTCGCAAAAGCGATACAGCAGCGGATATTTCTGCGCCAGAAAATCCTCCAGCAGGCGGCTTTTCTCGTTGCTCATCGTGGACGGCCCCTGCCGGGAACGATGTATCAGGTAGTGGCTTAAAGCGTAGATACAGTTGCCGTTAAACTGGATATTGAAGCGCTTTTCAAGGCGATAAAACTCCTCCCGCACCTGATGCGTTATCAGTAGCAGCATATGCGAACTATTGGCATCGTGATTATCGAAAATCAGCCGATCGAAGAGGGTTTCAATCTCCTCGCCCATGCTTTTTTGCGCCTCATCCCAAAGCGTTTTTTTACTCTGCACCGCCTCATACAGCGCGAGAACGCGGCACTGAGTATCATAAATCAGCCCCTGAATCGGGTCGCGCGCGCGCAGCAGCCAGACCAGGCTGGTCTGCGGCTCGATAAGCAGCGGCTCCTGCTGGCCCATCGCTTCACTGAGCGCTGGCGTCGCAGCCATGATATTTTCCGGCAGATCGTGCAGCGTCACGGTAAGCATCTCGCTGCCCGGACACCTGGCCCAGGCCGACGCCACGGTGTATTTCACCACATTCTTCAGCTCACCGACGTTACCGCGATAAACATAGTGCGTCAGCACCTGTAGCAGCCGGGGCGTCAGCTGCAGCCGGGTAGCCAACGTGCGCGCCTCCTGCCAGAAAAACTGCAGCGTGAGCGCGTCTTTTTCGTGGCGGCTGCGGGTCTGTAAATCAGGCAGGCTAACGAGGATCGGGATACGACGAATAAAGGTGGTCAGAAACGTGCTGTGAATATCTTCGGTGGTGGCAAACACCAGCCTCAGCGAAATCGGCATCCCCTGCGCCGTTTCCCCCACCCGATAGATCTCCTTACGGTCCAGCCAGGTGAACAGCTTCTCCTGCCCCTGCGCATCCAGGCGGTGGACTTCGTCGAGAAACAGCACGCCGCCGTTTGCCGCTTCAAACGCCCCGGCTTTATCGCTCTGCGCGCCGGTAAACGCGCCTTTGACGTAACCAAACAGGTTGGCGGCCAACAGCTCCGGGTTGCTGGCATACTGGGCGCAGTTAAAGCTGACAAAAGGCGCATCGGGCGGCAGCAGCCCCTGGGCGATAGCAAACTCATGCATCAGCTCCGCCATATAGCTCTTGCCAGTTCCGCTGTCGCCAACGATCAGCAGCGGAAGCCCACCGTTAGGATAAAACAGCGCGGTTTTCATCTGTTCGATAGGCTTGCGCAGGCTACCGTCATGGCCGGTCAGCAATGAGAAATGATCCGCCTGCTCCGGCTGCCGGTCGCTCTCTGCGAGCAGCTCCGCCATGCTGGCGTACTCGCTGCGGGAAAGAGGGAAGAACTGCTGGCAGAAGGCGGCCTTATGCAGGAAATAGACTGGTCGAGTATTGATCTTCACCAGCACATCCTGGGCCACCAACTGATTCAGATAGTGGCTGGCGGTATTTCTTTGCATCGCAAAACGCCGGGCCAGGTAGCCAGCGGTGAAGACCTCGCTCAGGTTATCCGGATCAAAAAAATCGGTCTGATTTTGCAGAAAAGCCAACAGTTCCGTTTTACGCATGACATCCCCCTCTTCACCTTACAGAGGCTTATGATGCGGGAAATCCACCAGGCGTTGGCGCTAAATTCACTTTTTGCGGTTCGGAGCACAAAAAAAACGGCGCCCAAATCCGCGGACGCCGCATAACAAAACCGTTACAGCCGCGCCAGGGCCTCCCGCATTCCTGAGCGCAAAATCATTTCCAGATAGCGCGTGACCTGGTCGGAAAGGCCGGGAATAGCCGTCAGATCCTCGCCCCAGTGCGCGTTATCCTGTAAAACCTCCAGCACCAGTCCATGCAGCGGGCTCCCGTTCGCCACCTGCTTCCATCCTTGCGAGAAGCGGGTTAACCAGACGTCATCATCCTGCAGCGGATACACCTGTCCGTCGCGCTGGCCGCGATAGAAGGCGATAAGCGCCGCCAGGGCAAACGTTAGCCGCGGCGGGATCGCGCCGTGCTGGCGGATTGTCGTCAGCAGCTGCGGCAGGATCCGGGTGCGGAACTTAGTCATGCCGTTCAGGGCGATGGCGAGCAATTGATGGCGAATATAGGGATTAAGAAAGCGCCCGGTGACCGCATCGGCAAACTGACGAAGCTCCTCGGCCGGTAAATCGAGCGCCGGGATAATCTCTTCATCAATCGTCTGCTGTACATAATGGCGAATGGCTTCGTCCTGCATCGCTTCGCCAACGGTATCCACCCCGCACAGCCATGCTACCGGCACCAGCGCGGTATGCGCACCGTTAAGAATGGCAACCTTGCGCGCTTTATAGGGCCGGATATCCTCTACGATGCGGATATTAAGCGGGTAGCGATCCAGCCGCAGCGTTTCCGCCAGCGCCTGCGGACCCTGAATGACGAATAACCAAAAGTATTCGGCGGTATCAAGGAAAGCATCATGGTAGCCCAGCTCCGCTTCCAGCTTTTCTGCTTCATCACGCGGGTAGCCGGTGACGATGCGGTCAACCAGCGTTGAACAAAACGTATTGGCGGTCTCAACCCAGTCGCGAAAAGCCGCGGGCAATTGCCACTCTTTGGCGTAGCGTAGCACCAGCGCCTTCAGCGCTTCGCCGTTGTAGTCGATCAGCTCGCAGGGGATAATCGTCCACCCCTTATCCGCAGCGCCATTGAAATGGCGGAAACGTTCGAGCAGCAGTTGGGTCAGCTTCGCCGGGAAGCTAACCGGCGGCTTATCGTCAAGCCGGTCTCCGGCATGATAGCTAATACCCGCTTCGGTAGTATTTGAAAATACGAACGCGATCGCCGGATTACGAGCCAGCGCCAGATAGCTGGCAAAATCCTGCCAGGGATTGAGCTCGTTATTAACGGAGCGAATAATCCGCGATTCGCTCACCGCCTCGCCGCGTTCATTCAACCCACGAATGATCGTGGTATAGAGTCCGTCCTGGGTATTTAACGACGGCGGAAACGCGGTGTTGATCGGGCGAATAATGGTCACGCCCGCCGCCAGATCGGTTTGCTCATTCAGCAGATCCAGCTGCCAGTCAATAAATGCCCGCAGGAAGTTGCCCTCGCCAAACTGAATCGCGCGCGTCGGGTACTGCGGCCCGGGAAAATCTTGTCGGTTTAACGATTTCATAAGCTTACCTGCTAAAAATGAATAACGCCTTTGATCAGCTGACGATTGTTAATCACGTCGCTTTCGTAAATTTCCGCCAGCGACCTGAAATCGTAACGGTGGGTTAACATCATCCTGGCGGTGATTTTCCCCTCGGCCATCAGCCGCCCGACCTTGGCAAAGTCCTCTTCCGTCGCATTACGACTGCCCATCATCGTCGTCTCTTTCTTATGAAATTCCGGATCAGAGAACTGCAGTTCCCCCTTAAACAGACCAACAAAAATGATGCTGCCGCCGTGACGGATTAAATTAACGGTGTTATTCATCGCCTGCTGATTTCCCGTCGCGTCAATCACTTTCTGCGCCAGAGAACCGCCAAACGTGGCAGACAGTTGCTCGATAAACAGCGGATCGGAGGGATCGAGGGTGGTCAGGCCGAGATGCTGTGCCACATGATCGCGCCGCGCCGGGCTGGTATCCGCCACTACTACCTGCGCACCGTCAGCCTTAGCGATCGCCGCCGCCCCAAGGCCGATGGGGCCCGCGCCAACCACCAGCACCTGCTCCCCTGCCCGGATAGCGGCGCGGCGCACCGCGTGGGCGCTGATGGCGAAGGGTTCAATTAGCGCTGCGGCTTCCGGCTCAACGTCATCCACCACCAGCAGATTGTTTACCGGCACGCAGAGATACTCGCTAAACCCGCCGTCCCGATGCACGCCGATCACCGAAATCTTCTCGCAGCAGTTTGTCCGGCCGTTCAGACAGGCCGGACACTGGCGGCAGGCGACATAGGGAATCACAGCAACCTGTTGGCCGCTCTTCAAATTAAGAATATTTTTACCCAGCCCAATTATCTCACCGCATATTTCATGTCCAAGAACACGCGGATAACTAAAAAAAGGCTGATTGCCGCCCCATGCATGAATGTCTGTCCCACAAATCCCCACTGCCTTTATTTTAATGAGCACTTCATCATCGCCGGGAATGGGAATCTGGCGTTTTTCCCAGTGTAGTTTTTTAGGTTCCTGACACACTAAAGTATTCATCGATGTCATAATAATTGCCTCCGTATTTGTTGGCTTAGATATCGATGAAAAATAGAAACAGAGTGAAACTCATTGCAAAATCTGTGAAATGTCGCGCACAAAACTGTTTTAAATCCGGCTTTAATGGATAAAAAAGGAAAACGTTATGAGTCGCTCACAAAACCTACGTCACAATGTTATTAACCAGGTCATCAACGATATGGCGCGTGGCTTTATCCCCTCGCCGCTACCCTCGCAAAGCGCACTGGCGGAGATGTATAACATCAGCCGCACCACGGTGCGCCATATCCTTTGCCACTTATGCGAGCGCGGCGTCTTGAGCCAGGTCAATCACGACTACCAGATCCTTCGTCAGCCGGAAGTACAGGACGGCTTCGATGGTTCCAGCGCCTCGCTGACCGAACAAAACCGTCTCTTTGAACAAGCGTTTTTTACCATGATTAACCAGCGTCAGCTACGCGCCGGGGAGCGGTTCTCCGAACTGCAACTGGCGCGTGCCGCGGGCGTCAGCCCGGTCGTGGTCAGAGAATTTTTACTGAAATTCAGCCGCTACAACCTGATTGAAAGCGAAAAGCGCGGCCAGTGGAACATGAAAAAATTTGAGCAATCCTGGGCCGAGCAACTGTTCGAATTGCGGGAAATGCTGGAAACCCACGCACTTCAACATTTTCTTAATCTGCCGGACAGCGATGCCCGCTGGCTGCAGGCCAAAACCCTGCTCGAGCGCCACCGCACCCTGCGGGACAGCATCGGCAACAGCTTTCGTATGTTCTCCCAGCTCGATCGTGATTTTCATTCGCTGCTGCTTTCCGCTGCTGATAATATATTTTTTAATCAATCACTTGAAATTATTTCCGTGATCTTTCACTTCCACTATCAGTGGGATGAAAGTGACCTTAAACAGCGCAATATCATCGCCATTGATGAACATATGACGATCCTGAGCGCACTCATCTGTCGCAGCGATCTGGATGCCAACCTGGCGCTACGTAACCACCTGAACTCCGCGAAGCAATCCATGATTAACTCTCTCAAGCAAAGTGAATCGCTGGCACATTAAGTACCGATTAAAAACAGAAAATGATTAGCAACAGCACAAATCCAAAAACGTAATCCGGCGCCCTCAAAAAGGTTATTTATGCTGAAAACAAGTCGACTTACTTTACTGTGAAACAGGTGGGTGATGTTTACCCCCTTCGTTGTCACTTGGTATTCAAACATAATAATCAGGAGTCAGGCGTGGAATCACAAAATATAACCATAGACCCGCAGACCGACTTTAAAAAGGGGGAAGCGGAAACCCTTTCAGTTCCCTTAGAAAATACACTACAACGTAGTTCTCGTATTAAAAAGATTCAAACAACGGCAATGATTCTGTTATTTCTGGCGGCGGTGATTAACTACCTCGACCGAAGTTCATTGTCCGTTGCGAACTTAACGATTCGCGAGGAGTTAGGGCTTACCGCCACTGAAATCGGGGCGCTGTTATCGGTTTTCTCTCTGGCCTATGGCATTGCGCAACTGCCCTGCGGGCCGTTGCTGGATCGCAAAGGTCCACGCATCATGCTGGGGCTGGGGATGTTTTTCTGGTCGCTATTTCAGGCGGTCTCCGGGATGGTGCACAGCTTTACCCAGTTTGTCCTGGTGCGTATCGGCATGGGGATCGGCGAAGCGCCGATGAACCCGTGCGGCGTCAAGGTGATCAACGACTGGTTTAATATTAAAGAGCGCGGCCGCCCAATGGGCTTCTTTAACGCCGCCTCGACAATTGGCGTGGCGATCAGCCCGCCGATCCTTGCCGCGATGATGCTGATGATGGGCTGGCGCTGGATGTTTATTACCATCGGCGTACTGGGGATCTTCGTCGCTATCGGCTGGTATATGCTTTATCGCAACCGGGAGGATATCCCCCTCACCGCCGATGAGCAGGCCTACCTTAATGCCGGAAGCGTCAACGTGCGCCGCGACCCGCTGAGCTTTGCCGAATGGCGCAGTCTGTTTAAAAACAAAACCATGTGGGGAATGATGTTCGGCTTCAGCGGCATCAACTATACCGCGTGGCTATATCTGGCATGGCTGCCGGGTTACCTGCAAACGGCGTATAACCTCGATCTGAAAAGTACCGGGTTTATGGCCGCCATTCCTTTCCTGTTTGGTGCCGCCGGTATGCTGATCAATGGCTACGTCACCGACTGGCTGGTCAAAGGCGGCATGGCCCCGATCAAAAGCCGCAAGATCTGCATTATTGCCGGGATGTTCTGCTCCGCGGCGTTTACGCTGATCGTGCCGCATGCCACCACCTCAATCGCGGCGGTGCTGTTAATCGGTATGGCGTTGTTCTGTATTCATTTTGCCGGAACGTCCTGCTGGGGATTGATCCACGTCGCCGTAGCATCAAGAATGACGGCTTCCGTCGGCAGTATTCAGAATTTCGCCAGCTTTATCTGCGCTTCATTCGCACCGGTGGTGACCGGATTTATTGTCGATTCCACCCATTCCTTCCAGCTGGCACTGGTTATATGCGGCTGTGTGACCGCTCTCGGCGCACTGGCCTACATTTTCCTGGTTCGCCAGCCGATTAGTGACCCGCGTAACGACTGAATCTTAACGCCCTGCTGACCGCAGGGCATTCATCGTTGCGCTCATTTCATACTGCTGCAGCGATAGCGGCGCATATCCCGCCGCGGCAAACAGCGGTGTAAACGTTTCCGGGACCGTCACCGAAGTCCCCACACCCGGGAACTGCTGCGCCAGCGTCACCAGCAGCTCACGCGCCAGCCCCTGACGGCGGGCGGCGGGCTCCACCCACAAAAATTGCAGTACAGGCCGTGAGCCCGCCGTCGTTAGAACCGCGAAGGCGCGCTGTTCCAGCGTCACGACCTGACATGGCAGGGTGGCGAAGGTGAGCGGATCCAGCAGCCAGGGGAGCTGACTGTTACTCTCGTCAATGACGCGCCGTAGCAGGGCCAGGGTGGGATAAAGCTGTAACACCTTCGATGTCGCAGCCAGAGGCGCTGTGCTCAGGTAGCCGCAGAGCCCATAGCGCCGCGTAAAGCCCAGCGTCTGATATAGCGCGACGGCCGCATGGTTATCGCGGATCACCTCCAGAGATACCGTCTCAACCCCCTGTTGTTGCAGGAGCATTAGCAGATCTTGCATCAGTTCCCGGCCCAGGCCTTTGCCGCGCCAGGCCGGGCGCAGGGCAAAGGCCGCCAGGCGAGCGGCACTTCCCCGGCGGGCGACAATCGCGATCGCCGCCGGTTCATCTCCGGCCAGCCAGACGCGGGAATCGATCAGGCTCATCCCCTCGGCGCTGAAACGCTGTACAAATCCCGCCACCGACTGGGTAACAGGCACCAGATAGGCTTCAAAACAGGCGTTGAGAATATCCGTTAACTGCACGCTGCTGAACTGCGTGGCGGGAACGGCGGTCAGCTCCATACTTTTCTCCCGAAGGCTGCTATGCTGAGGTGATGAAAACTAACACTATAACTGCCGATGCCGTATTACGCCTGACTCAGGAGAGCGATATCGCCCTTCTGCCCGCCATTGAACGTTCTGCCGCCCAGGCATTTCGCCAGATCCCCTCTATCGCCTGGCTGGCGGACAGCGAGGTGATTAGCGTTGCGCGTCATCATGATTATCTGGAAACCGAGCATAGCCTGCTGGCGGAAGCCGCCGGGCAGCCGATTGGCTTTATTCTGACCGAACCGCTCGACGATGCATTATTTATCGTCGAAGTCGCCGTCCATCAGAACTGGCAGCATCAGGGCATCGGCCGGATGCTGCTGAAGCAGGTTATTGAGGGCGCACAGCAGATGGGCTATCCGGCGGTAACCCTCACCACCTTCCGCGAGGTGCCGTGGAATGCGCCGTTTTATACCCGTCTGGGATTCACCATGCTCGATGAGCTGACCCTGCCTGCCGGACTGGCGGCAAAAAGGGAACAGGAGACCCGGCACGGCCTGCCGCCCGAGTCGCGCTGCGCCATGCGCCTGTCGCTCTGATGGTCGGCCCGCCGCGCTCCGCGCTTTACTATGGCCGCAAGGCGCAAATCTCATCATGCAATGAACGGCTGATGGTAACCCCCTGCTGCTCACTCTGCTGACGGCAGGCGAAACGCCGCTCGCCCGGCAGCCGCGCCCCCTGATCCTGCATCGCATTGAACAGCGTTTCGGCGCGCGCCAGCTGCTCTTGTGCCTGCGCGCCGAGAAAGCGCTGCGGATCCAGCGCCAGGATAAGCTCGCCGCCGTAGGGGAGCCCACCCGCGCCGTTATCCCACGCCAGCGATTCGGCGCTGGTCATATCGCCGATAAGCGGCCCGGCCAGCAGCTCAACCATTGCCGCCAGCGCCGAGCCCTTATGGCCGCCAAAGGTTAACATCGCGCCGTTCAGCACCTCTGCAGCATCGGTCGTTGGCTGTCCCTGACTGTCGATTCCCCATCCTTGCGGTAGCGCTTTGCCGGCACGCTGATGCAGCTGGATCTCACCACGCGCCGCGGCGCTGGTCGCCATATCAACAATAAACGGCGGCTTATCCCGCCGCGGCCAGCCAAAGGCAATAGGGTTGGTGCCGAACAGCGGACGCGTGCCGCCCGCCGGGGCGACCCAGGCGTGGCTTGGCGTGCAGGCCAGCCCCACCAGCCCTGCCTCGGTCAACGGCTCAATATCGGCAAACAGCGCGGAAAAATGGACGCAGCGGTTAATCGCCAGCGCCGCAATGCCGTTTTGCCGCGCCTTCTCCAGCAGCAGCGGCAGCGCGCGCTCGTAGGCCAGCAGTGAAAAAGCGCCCCCGGCGTCCGCCCGCGCAATCGCCGGCGCCTGGTCATGGATCTGCGGCTCGGCATCGGGCGATACCTTACCTTTGCGCAGGGTATCGACAATGCCCAACAGCCGCCACAGGCCGTGGGAAGCGCAGCCATCGCGTTCCCCGGCGGTCACATTGCGGGCAATCGCCGCCGCGTGGTCGGCGCTAAATCCATTGGCGCTGAGTACCTCCAGCGCCAGGTCATAAGCTTCAGGTAACGATAGAGTTACCGACTCCATACTGTTCTCCTTTACTCTTCTTCGTCTCCGCTAAAGTTAGCCTGCGGCAGGCAGCTGCGCGCGCCCCAGTAGTAAATCCCCAACGACATCGCCGCCACCAGCACCGTATCCCAGGGGTGACCGATAACATTAAGCCCGCCGAAGCTGCCCAGCCAGGAAAAGAGGATAATCAACGCATAAAACACGATCAGCCACAGCGAAGACTTCACCTGCTGCGCCAGGCTCACGGTATGTTCCGGCACCTTACCTTTGCACATCACGTAGACGACAAACATCACGATTTGCAGCCCCAGCAGCCACGAGAGCGTATTCCAGCCTGACCAGTAGACAATCAGCGCCGAGATCATAAACGATACCGGGCCGATGATGCCGAAGGCGCGCACGCGGAACGGCCGCGGCAGATCCGGCGCGTTGCGGCGCAGCCCGGCGGCGGTTACCGGGGCGATGGCGTAGCTCAGCACCAGGGCCGCCGACACCACGCTAATCAGCTGTTCCCAGGAGGGGAACGGCAGCGTCCAGAAGATTGAAAGCCCGAAGGTCAGCCACAGCGCCGGACGCGGAATCCCGGACGCTTTATCGATATGGGTAAAGGCTTTAAAGAAAGTACCCGCCTTCGCCCAGCCGTAGATCACCCGCGGCGTCGCGTTCATATAGATATTGCCGGTGCCGCTCGGGGAGATGATCGCATCGCTTATCACCATAAAGGCCAGCCAGCCCATGCCGAGGGTAATGGCAATATCGCGATACGGCAGCGAGAACTGTTTGCTCACCTCGGCCCAGCCGCCGTTCAGCATCTCGGTGGGGATACTGCCAAGGAACGCCAGCTGCAGCAGCACGTAGATAATCGTCGACAGCACCACTGATAAAATCAACGCAATAGGGATAGTCCGCTGCGGCTTTTGTACTTCGCTGGCCACCGAGATAATCGGCGTCAGTCCCAGATAAGCGAAGATAATTCCGCCCGCGCTGATCGCCGCTTCCACTCCGGACATGCCAAACGGCGCAATCCCCTGCGCATGCAGGTTCTCCGGTTTAAAGAAGGCGAACAGCGTCACCACCACCAGCAGCGGCACCAGAAACTTGAGCACGCTGATGAAGTTGTTCGATCGGGCGAAGGTCTTAACGCTGTAGTAGTTAAGCGCAAAGAAGAAACAGAGCAGCAGGAACTGCACCACCCACCCCAGCAGCGTCGGCGAACTGGAACCCGGCTGGGTCAGCGCCGGAAACCAGGCGGCGGCATATTGCCGGGCGGCGACAATTTCAATCGAGATCAGGCTGGAGAAAGCGATCAGGGTGATGAACCCCAGCAGATAGCCCATCAGCTCACCGTGGGAAAAGACCGGGTAGCGAATAATGCCGCCGGCGCGCGGCAGCGCCGCCCCCAGCTCGCAGTAGACAATCCCCAGCAGCAATACTGCAAAGCCGCCGATCACCCACGAGGCGATCCCGGCCGGACCGGCGATGGAGGCCACGTGGCTGGCGGCGAATAACCATCCGGAGCCGAATATCGCCCCCAGGCCGATAAAGGTGAGATCGGTCAGGGTCAGCTGTTTTTTAAACTTACCCGACTCAGCAACGCGGGTTTGACTGTTATGCGTAGTGTGAATGGTCATGGTGATGCCCTTGCGTCAATGAGAGGAGGAAATCGCTTCCCGGGTCCACTGGCCGTTGACCAGGCGCAGCAGGTTCAAAGGGTTCGCATCCTGCAGCGCCGGCGGTAACAGGGCAGCCGGCGCGTTCTGCAGACAGACCGGGCGCAGAAAACGCTCAATCGCCCGGCTGCCGACCGAGGTCCCGCGTGCGTCGGTGGTCGCCGGCCACGGGCCGCCGTGGACCATCGCATCGCACACTTCCACGCCGGTGGGATACCCGTTAAACAGCACCCGTCCGGCCTTCTCACACAGCAGCGGTAGCAGGCTCGCCGCCAGCGGGCCATCATCCGCCTCAGCATGCACCGTCGCGGTGAGCTGCCCCTGCAGCGCTTTCACCACCGCCTGCAGCTGGGCCTCATCGTCCACTTCCACCAGCAGCGACAGCGGGCCGAAAACTTCGCTCTGCAGCAGCGTATCCTGCGCCAGCAGATCCTCGACCTGAGCCTGCCACAACTGGGTCTGCGCCTGCCCGACGCCGGCGACGAGGCCGCTCGCCAGCCTCTCAATACGCGGGTGCGCCGCCAGTGCCGCCACGCCCTGACGGTAGTGCTGAAGGGTCGGCGCATTGAGCAACACCTGCGGCGTGGAGCCCGCTACCGCCGCGCACAGCGCCGACTTAAAGCGTTCCAGCCCAGCGCCGCGCAGCGCCAGAATCAGCCCCGGACGGGTACAGAACTGGCCGCCGCCGAGGGTAAATGACGCCACCAGCTCGTTTGCCAGCGCTTCGGCCCGCGTCTGCAGCGCCTGCGGCAGAATAATCAATGGGTTAATCGCCGACATTTCAGCAAACAGTGGAATTGGCTGCGGGCGCTGCTGCGCCAGCTGATACAGCGCCTTACCGCCGGCTAACGAACCGGTAAAGCCAACGGCCTGAATCGCCGGATGACGGACCAATTCGGCGCCGATATCGGTCCCGAAAATCATATTGAATACGCCGCCGGGTAAACCGCACCGTACCACCGCCCTGACGATCGCCTCGGCGGTCAGCTCGGCGGTGGCCATATGGCCCGGATGGGCCTTCACCACCACCGGACAGCCAGCCGCCAGCGCCGAGGCGGTATCGCCGCCGGCGGTGGAAAAGGCCAACGGAAAGTTGCTGGCGCCAAACACCGCCACCGGCCCTAACGCCTGCTGATACTGGCGCAGATCCGGGCGCGGCAGCGGCTGACGGTCGGCTAAGGCGGTATCAATACGGGCGGCGAAGGTATCACCGCGCAGGATCACGCCAGCAAACATCCGCAACTGGCCGCTGGTGCGCGCCCGTTCTCCCTGTAGCCGCGCCAGCGGCAGCGCGGTCTCCTGCCCGGCGATAGCAAAAAACGGCTCGCCCAGCGCATCGAGTTCATCAGCAATGGCGTTGAGAAAGCGCGCCCGCTGCTGCGGCGTGGTTTGTGAATAGACGGCAAAGGCCTCCTGCGCGGCTTCTGCGGCCTGAGCGGCTTCCTCACAGGAAGCCGGATAAAAGCGGTGGCCGGTGGCTTCGCCGTCCACCGCCCGCAGGCTCAATAGCGTCGCCTCACCGCTGGCAATACGGCGTCCGGCGATAAACTGCCGTCCCGCCATGGTCTGAGATGCATTCATAGTGACTCCTGTGCTCAGAGGCCGACATCCGGCAGCGTCGGACGAGTGGCCAGCGCCTGTTCAACGATCGCCACCACCTGCTGGCGCGTTTCGCCTTCCAGCGCCAGACGCGGCGGACGGGTAATGGCGCTACCGCGGCCCAGCAACTCTTCACACAGCTTGATGCACTGCACCAGATCCGGACGCGCATCGAGATGCAGCAGCGGCATGAACCAGCGGTACAGCGCCATCGCCTCTTCGTAACGCTGCTGGCGGGCGAGACGGAATAACGTTTCCCCTTCGCGCGGGAAGGCGTTGGACATTCCGGAGATCCAGCCTTCCGCGCCGACGGCGATGCTTTCCACCACCACGTCATCCAGCCCGGCAAACAGCACGAAGCGGTCGCCAACGGTGTTACGCAGGTCGATAAAGCGGCGGGTATCGCCGGAGGAGTCTTTAAAGCAGACGATGTTGTCGCAGTCGGTCAGGGTGGCGAGAATGTCCGGCGTCACGTCGTTTTTGTAAATCGGCGGGTTGTTGTAGACCATAATCGGCAGGTCGGTAGCGCTCGCCACGCTGCGGAAGTGGGCCGCGGTTTCATGCGGTTTTGAGGAGTAGACCAGCGCCGGCATCACCATGATCCCGTCGACGCCGACGCGCTCCGCCTCTTTCGCCATTTTCTGGGCGAAGGCGGTGGTGAACTCGGCCACCCCGGCGATGACCGGAATTTTGCCGCCGGCGGCATCCTTCGCCACCTCGATAATCTGTAGTTTTTCATCGGTGCTCAGCGAGGTGTTTTCACCCACGCTGCCGCATACCACCAGCCCGGAAACGCCATCTTTCACCAGGTTTTTCATCACCGCGTGAGTGGCGTCTAAATCGAGGGAGTAATCGCTACGAAACTGCGTGCTGACCGCCGGGAATACGCCGCTCCAGTGAATCGCTTTTTTGCTCATGCTCGGTTCCTTGTCGTCATTTTGTTAAGTCGAAGTGAATGAATGGTGAATATTCACTGACAGATTGACGTGTCGCGGAACCGGCGGCTTGTCGGTTTTCCCTCAATACGATGACGAAATTAGCACAGTCGGCAAAAGTGTGAGCCAGCGTTTATCCGAGCAGCGTGAGGCGAAAATCGCGCGGCGTCGAGCCGGTCATCGCCTTGAACTGGCGGCTAAAGGCGCTGTGATCGGTATACCCGCACTGCAGGGCGATATCGGTAATCGGCGTATCGCCAGCCAGCAGTTCGGTCGCTTTTTCCAGCCGCACTTTGTGGATCATCTGCCGCGGAGTGAGATGAAAGATCCGTTTGCAGTAACGTTCGATCTGCGCAATCGACATCCCGCTTAAGGCGGTTAACTCTTCCATGGCGATCGGCCGGTGATAATGGCGGCGGATATGATCGTCGACGATCGCCAGCCGCTGCCACGCCGGATGGCGGGCATGAGCCTCCTGCAGATCGTGCGAGATCCCGGCCATGCCGATCACCTGCCCGCGGACATCGCGCAGCGCCAGTTTCTGCGTCAGGCACCAGCCGCGCTCGCGGCCATTGTAGAGATGCATTTCCAGCTGATCGCGCAGGGTCACACCTTCGCGCAACACCCGCAGATCCTGTTCGGTATAACCCTGACCCAGCGCGGAAGGAAAGACATCGGCGGAGGTTTTGCCCAGCAGCGAGGAGACGCTTTTGAAACCACAGCGGCGGGCCAGCGTCAGGTTCGCCAGCAGATAGCGCGCCTGACGATCTTTGATAAAAAAGACCACATTAGGAATGGCATTGAGCAGGGGCGCAATCAGCGCCAGCGCATTCAGCAGCGCTGGCATATTTTCCGGCCGCTGGCGCGCCAGCCCTTCGCAGATCTGGCTCAGCTCATCGACGGCCAGCTCAGGTTGGTTAACCGCGCGCGGCGGCGCCGCATCAGAAACACCGATCATAAGGCCTCCTCATGGTAAGTGACCGAAGGATATTTATTCACTTTCCGTTAACACCTCAAGCAGCATCCCTCGGTTTTGCGATCCTGGATCCGCTTTACGCCTTCCCCTGATTTAGCCACTGGCGCAATGGTCACTTTCGGTTTACCACAGCATTAAGCAAATGATTAATAAGAAATAACTATGTGAAATAGAAATATACCGCGCTCATGACTGTGCAGATTTCGTCATTTTCTCTGACGAAAGCGCTCAAGCAGGTCGGGAAAGGTTGCGCCAGCATGATGAAACATGTTGTTAACTTCCGGAGAGCCTGATGACCGCGCCACGCCCCCCTGTTACGTTGAGAGCTATTGATTCACATACCGGCGGCGAACCGACCCGCCTGATCGTTGACGGATTCCCCGATCTCGGCGGCGGCAGCATGGCGAAGCGCCGCGACCGCTTCGCCCGCGACTTTGACCATTGGCGTCAAGCGGCCATTCTCGAACCGCGCGGTAATGACGTACTGGTCGGCGCGCTGCTGTGCAAACCGGTCTCGGCGGCGGCTACCGCTGGCGTGATTTTCTTCAACAATGCCGGTTTTCTGAATATGTGCGGCCACGGCACAATCGGGCTTATCGCCTCGCTGGCCTGGCTTGGGCGTATCCAGCCCGGCGTACATCTGATTGAAACACCGGTCGGCGACGTAAGCGCTACGTTGCACGACGATGGCAGCGTATCGGTGCAAAACGTCCCGGCCCGCCGCTGGAAAAAACAGATCCGCGTTGAGACCGCGCATGGTCCCGTCATCGGCGATATTGCCTGGGGCGGCAACTGGTTTTTCCTGATTAACGACCACCCGTTCGCCATTACCCCCGAACATATTCCACAGCTCACCGCCTACGCCTGGGCAGTGCGCGAGGGGCTGGAAGCCGCGGGGATCCGCGGCGACGACGGCGGCGTTATCGACCATATCGAACTCTTCGCCGATGACGATACCGCCGACAGCCGCAACTTCGTACTCTGTCCGGGAAAGGCCTGGGATCGCTCGCCGTGCGGTACCGGCACCAGCGCCAAGCTGGCCTGCCTGGCGCAGGATGGCAAGCTGCAGCCGGGGGAAATCTGGCGTCAGGCCAGCATCATCGGCAGCCAGTTTACCGCCAGCTACCAGCGCACCGCGGAAGGCATCATCCCAACGATCCGCGGCGAAGCCTGGGTGTGTGGAGACAACCAGTTGATCCTCAACCCTGACGATCCCTTCTGCTGGGGGATCGCGCCGTGAAGCAGTGCGACGTCATCGTAATCGGCGCCGGGATCATCGGCGCCGCCTGCGCGTGGCAGCTGGCGAAGCGGGGGCAGAGCGTGACGCTTATCGACGACGGTCAGCCCGGTGCCACGGCGGCCGGTATGGGCCATCTGGTGTGCATGGATGACGACCCCGCCGAGCTTGCATTATCGGCATGGTCGCTGGAACGCTGGCGCGCTATCACGCCACGGATGCCCGACCATTGCGCCTGGCGCGGCTGCGGCACGCTGTGGCTGGCGGAAAGCGAAGAAGAGATGGCCGTCGCGGGCGAAAAACTGCGGCGGCTGGCCGGCCATCAGGTACCCAGCGAACTCCAGACCCCGCAGCAGATCGCCGGGCGCGAACCGCTGCTGCGCGGCGGGCTGGCGGGCGGCCTGTGGGTGCCAGGCGATGGCATCCTTTACGCGCCAAACGTCGCCCGCTGGCTGATGGCCGATGCCGGAGACCATCTTACCTGCCTGCACGACAGCGCGCAGGCGATTACCGAACCGCAGGTGCTGCTCGCCAGCGGCAAACGGCTACAGGCGCGGGCCATCGTGGTGGCCTGCGGACTTGAAGCCAACGCGCTGTTAGCGGAAAACTGGCTGCGACCGAAAAAAGGCCAACTGGCGATTACCGATCGCTACCGGCCGCGGGTGCATCACCAGCTGGTTGAGCTGGGTTACGGCGCCAGCGCCCATGGCGGCGGCACCTCGGTGGCGTTTAACCTTCAGCCGCGGCCAACCGGCCAGCTGCTGATTGGCTCTTCGCGTCAGTTTGATAACCGTGAGCGCGAGTTGGATCTGCCCTTGCTGGCGCAGATGCTCGATCGCGCCCGCCATTTCGTGCCGGCGCTGGCGACGTTGAATATCATCCGCTGCTGGAGCGGCCTGCGCGCCGCCTCGCAGGATGGCAACCCGCTGATCGGCCCGCATCCCACGCGCCGTGGCGTATGGCTGGCGCTGGGCCATGAAGGGCTGGGCGTCACCACCGCTCCGGCCACAGCTGAACTGCTGGCGGCGCAGATCCTCGATGAACGCTGCCCAGTGGCGCCCGACGCCTGGCTCCCGGCCCGTTTGTGTCAACAGGAGGCGATTGCATGAAGGCCACGCTCACTATCACCATTGATGGCGAAGCGCTGACGGTGCCGGAAGGCATTAGCGTGGCGGCGGCGCTGGCGTTGACCGGCGACCCCACCACCCGCCAGGCGGTTAACGGCGAGCTCCGCGCGCCGTTTTGCGGCATGGGCGTCTGCCAGGAGTGCCGGGTCACCGTCGATGGCCTTCGGGTGCTGGCCTGCCAGACCCTGTGCCGGGCCGGTATGCAAATAGAAAGGAGCCACGATGAACACGCTGCGCTGTGACATTTTAATCCTCGGCGCCGGCCCCGCCGGCATGGCGGCCGCGCTCTCCGCCGCCGCCTGCGATAAACAGGTGATTATTCTCGACGATAACCCCGCCCCTGGCGGACAAATCTGGCGCGCGGGTCCGCAGGCGACGCAGCCCGCCCTGGCCCGGCGCTACCGCGACGCCATCGCCGCATCTGCCGCCATCCGGGTAGTGAACGGCGCGCGGCTGATTGCCCGCCCCTCCGCGCACAGCGTGCTGTTTGAAACCGCTGACGGCGGCGGCGTGGTTTGCTGGCAGAAACTGATCCTCTGCTGCGGCGCGCGCGAGCTGTCGCTGCCCTTTCCCGGCTGGACCTTACCCGGCGTGACCGGCGCGGGCGGCCTGCAGGCGCAAATCAAACAGGGCCTGTCGCTGAAAGGAGAAAAGGTGGTGATTGCCGGCAGCGGTCCGCTACTGCTGGCGGTGGCGGATACGGTGAACAAGGCCGGAGGCGACGTGACGAATATCATTGAGCAAGCGCCGCTCCCGGCGCTACTGCGCTTCGCCAGCGGGCTGTGGCGCTGGCCGCAGAAGCTGCGCCAGTTAGCGACGCTGGCCCCGAAAGGCTATCTGAGCGGCGCGCAGGCGATCCGCGCTCACGGCGCAACGCGGCTGGAAGCCGTTACGCTTCGCCAGCGCGGCGTCGAGCGAACTATCGCCTGCGATCGGCTGGCTATCGGCTACGGGCTGATACCCAATATCGAGACGGGGCTGCTGTTTGGCTGCGCCACGGCACAGGAGGCGATCCAGGTTAACCGCTGGCAGCAGACCAGCGTCACGGATATCTATGCCGCCGGCGAGTGCACCGGTTTCGGCGGTAGCGAGCTGGCGCTGGCGGAGGGCGAAATCGCCGGGTATGCCGCCGCCGGGGCCAGCCAGCAAGCGCAGGCGTTATTTACCCGCCGCGCCCGCTGGCAGCGTTTCGCCGAAGCAATCAACCGTACCTTCCGGCTGACGGAATCCTTGAAAGACGCCGCAACGCCGGAGAGCCTGCTGTGCCGCTGCGAGGATGTACGCTGCGGCGATGTGGCGGCCGCCGGAGGCTGGCTGCAGGCCAAACTGACCCAGCGCTGCGGAATGGGCGCCTGTCAGGGGCGTACCTGCGCCGCCAGCGCCCGCTGGTTGTACGGCTGGCCGCTGCCGCAGCCAAGAGAACCGCTGGCCCCCGCCCGCGCGGAAACGCTTATTGCCCTCGCCCGGCCGAGCGCCGAGCCGTAACCGCTACTCTTCTTCATCACCGCGCCCGGCAGGGACGCCAAGCGCAATAAACTCCTCCAGCAGCGAGGTCAGTTGCTGCAGCTTTTCCGTGGTGAACTGGGCCTCCAGCAGACGATAGGTTTCTTCCACCTCGGCCTGAGCGCTTTCATACAGCGCGGTTCCGGCAGGCGTCAGCGAGACGTACAGCTTGCGCTGATCGTTAACCGGCTTTAAGCGCAGCACCAGCCCATCCCGCTCCATGCGCGTCAAAATCCCGGTCAGGCTGGGGCGCAGGATGCAGGCGCGAAAGGCCAGATCGTGAAAATCCATCGACGGACGTTCGGCGAGAATTCGCACGATCCGCCACTGCTGTTCGGTGAGATTGTGCCGTTTGACGATCGGCCGAAAGTAGGCCATCGCCGCCTCACGCGCCTGCAACAAGGCAATGGTTAATGAATCATGCATAGTATCCCCTCTACAGCCTCATCCAAAACTTATTAACAACTTAATAATTAGCTTTAATCCTGCCATGTACAACCGGTTTCTGCACCTGAAAAGTACCAGCCCCTTCCTGAAAAACAGTCAACTCATTGATTAAAAACCAATAAGTTATTGATGTGTAAATATTGTGTTAATCAGATCACAAAACATTCACTTCCAGTTGCTAAACCTGGCCGCAAAGCATAAAAGATGATCATTAACATATTAATGAAATGCATTTAAATCCGAAATCAGTACCAGAGGAGTGGTGAATGAAAGGTACCATCTTCGCCGTTGCGCTCAATCATCGCAGCCAGCTCGACGCCTGGCGCGAAGCGTTTCAACAGGCCCCCTACAAGACGCCGCCGAAAACCGCGGTCTGGTTTATCAAGCCGCGCAATACCGTGATTGGCGACGGCGAGGCGATCCCCTATCCGCAGGGCGAGACCGTACAAAGCGGCGCGACGGTGGCGCTGATTGTCGGCAAAACCGCGCGTAAAGTGGCGGCGGCAGAGGCAGCGAACTATATCGCCGGCTACGCGCTGGCTAACGATGTGAGTCTGCCGGAAGAGAGTTTTTATCGCCCGGCGATCAAGGCGAAATGCCGCGATGGCTTCTGCCCCGTCGGCGCGCTGTCGGCGGTGCGTAACGTCGATAACCTGACCATCATCACCGAAATCAACGGCCGCGAGGCGGATAGCTGGCATACCGGCGATCTGCAGCGTAACGCCGCGCAGCTGCTGAGCGCCTTAAGCGAGTTCGCCACCCTCAATCCCGGCGACGCGATCCTTATCGGCACGCCCCACTCTCGCGTCACGCTGCGCCCCGGCGACCGCGTACGTATTCTCGCCGACGGATTCCCGGCGCTGGAAAACCCGGTTGTCGCAGAAGGAGAGCTGGCATGAAACAGGCACGCATTGAATGGCAGGGACAGGTACGCGACGTGCTGGTCGATGAACGCAACCAGGTGCGCCTGAACGATGGCACGGTATTGAAAGAAGGCGAATTCCGCTGGTTGCCGCCCGCCGACGGCACGCTGTTCGCGCTGGGGCTGAACTACGCCGACCACGCCAGCGAGCTGGAATTTAAGCCGCCAACCGAGCCTTTGGTGTTCATCAAAGCGCCGAACACCTTTATTGGCCACCAGCAGCAGTCGGTACGCCCGGATAACGTCGAATACATGCACTACGAAGCCGAACTGGTGGTGGTGATCGGGAAAACCGCGCGCCGCGTCAGCGAAGCCGAGGCCATGGACTATGTCGCTGGCTATACCGTGTGCAACGACTACGCGATCCGCGACTATCTGGAAAACTACTACCGCCCGAACCTGCGGGTGAAAAGCCGCGACACCCTGACGCCGATCGGCCCGTGGATCGTCGCCAAAGAGGCGATCCCGGATCCGCATAATCTGGCCCTGCGTACCTGGGTCAACGGCGAACTGCGCCAGCAGGGCACCACCGCCGATCTGATCTTCAGCATCCCGTTCCTCATCGCTTATTTAAGCGAATTTATGACCCTGCAACCGGGCGACATGATCGCCACCGGCACGCCGAAAGGGCTATCCGATGTGGTGCCGGGCGACGAGGTGATCGTTGAAGTCGAGGGCGTGGGCCGCCTGGTCAACCATATCATCAGCCAGCAAGCGTATGAGGAGACACTGTCATGAAAAAGATTAACCATTGGATCAACGGTAAAAACGTTGCCGGCGCAGACTATTTTCATACCACCAACCCGGCCACCGGCGAGGTACTGGCTGAAGTCGCCTCTGGCGGCGAAGCCGAGGTTCACCAGGCGGTAGCGGCGGCGAAAGAGGCCTTTCCGAAGTGGGCTAACCTGCCGATGAAAGAGCGCGCGCGCCTGATGCGCCGCCTGGGGGATCTGATCGATCAGAACGTCCCGGAGATCGCGGCGATGGAAACCGCCGATACCGGCCTGCCTATCCACCAGACCAAAAACGTGCTGATCCCGCGGGCGTCGCATAACTTCGAATTTTTCGCCGAAGTGTGCCAGCAGATGAACGGCAAGACCTATCCGGTCGATGACAAGATGCTTAACTATACCCTCGTGCAGCCGGTTGGCGTCTGCGCGCTGGTGTCGCCGTGGAACGTGCCGTTTATGACCGCCACCTGGAAGGTGGCGCCGTGCCTGGCGCTGGGGAATACCGCGGTGCTGAAAATGTCCGAGCTGTCGCCGCTGACCGCCGATCGTCTGGGCGAGCTGGCGCTGGAAGCCGGGATCCCGGCTGGCGTGCTCAACGTGGTGCAGGGCTATGGCGCCACCGCCGGCGACGCGCTGGTGCGCCATCATGATGTGCGCGCCGTCTCCTTCACCGGCGGCACCGCCACCGGCCGCAACATCATGAAGAACGCCGGTCTGAAAAAGTACTCTATGGAGCTCGGCGGAAAATCGCCGGTGCTGATTTTTGAAGACGCCGATATTGAGCGCGCACTCGACGCCGCGCTGTTCACCATCTTCTCGATCAACGGCGAACGCTGCACCGCCGGTTCGCGCATTTTCATTCAGCAGAGTATTTATCCGGAGTTCGTCAAGCGCTTCGCCGAGCGCGCCAACCGCCTGCGCGTGGGCGATCCGACCGATCCGAATACCCAGGTCGGCGCGCTGATTAGCAAGCAGCACTGGGAGAAAGTGTCCGGCTACATTCGCCTCGGCATCGAAGAGGGCGCCACCCTGCTGGCCGGCGGCGCGGATAAACCGTCCGACCTGCCGGCGCATCTGAAAGCCGGCAACTTCCTGCGCCCGACGGTACTGGCGGATGTCGACAACCGCATGCGCGTCGCCCAGGAAGAGATTTTTGGCCCGGTCGCCTGCCTGCTGCCGTTCAAAGACGAAGCGGAAGGGCTGCGTCTGGCGAACGATGTGGAATACGGCCTGGCGTCGTACATCTGGACCCAGGACGTCAGCAAAGTGCTGCGTCTGGCACGCGGTATTGAAGCCGGGATGGTGTTCGTCAACACCCAGAACGTGCGCGACCTGCGCCAGCCGTTCGGCGGCGTGAAGGCCTCCGGCACCGGCCGCGAAGGCGGCGAATACAGCTTTGAAGTGTTCGCCGAAATGAAAAACGTCTGCATCTCGATGGGCGACCATCCGATCCCGAAATGGGGAGTCTGATATGGGTAAGTTAGCGTTAGCAGCAAAAATCACTCACGTGCCGTCGATGTATCTGTCTGAGCTGCCGGGGAAAAACCACGGCTGCCGTCAGGGCGCTATCGACGGGCATAAAGAAATCGGCAAGCGCTGCCGTGAAATGGGCGTCGATACCATTATCGTGTTTGATACCCACTGGCTGGTCAACAGCGCCTACCACATCAACTGTGCCGACCATTTTCAGGGCGTCTACACCAGTAACGAATTGCCGCATTTTATTCGCGACATGACCTACGACTACGACGGCAACCCGGAGCTGGGCCACCTGATTGCCAACGAGGCCGTCAAGCTTGGCGTACGCGCCAAAGCGCACAATATTCCGAGCCTGAAGCTGGAGTACGGCACCCTGGTGCCGATGCGCTACATGAATAGCGATAAGCATTTCAAAGTGGTGTCCATTTCCGCCTTCTGTACCGTTCACGATTTTGCCGACAGCCGCAAGCTGGGCGAGGCCATCCTCAAGGCCATCGACAAATATGACGGCACCGTGGCGGTGCTGGCCAGCGGTTCGCTGTCGCATCGCTTTATCGACGACCAGCGCGCCGAAGAGGGGATGAACAGCTATACCCGCGAATTTGACCATCAAATGGATGAGCGGGTGGTGAAGCTGTGGCGGGAGGGCAAATTCAAAGAGTTCTGCACCATGCTGCCGGAGTACGCCGACTACTGCTACGGCGAAGGCAATATGCACGACACGGTGATGCTGCTCGGTCTGCTGGGTTGGGATAAATACGACGGCAAGGTGGAGTTTATCACCGAGCTATTCGCCAGCTCCGGCACCGGCCAGGTCAACGCCGTGTTCCCACTGCCGGCGCAGGCGTAAGGAGGCCCCATGCCGCATTTTATCGCCGAGTGTACCGACAATATCCGTGAACAGGCCGATTTACCGGGCCTGTTCGCCAAAGTCAACGAGGCGCTGGCCGCCACCGGCATCTTTCCGATCGGCGGGATCCGCAGCCGCGCCCACTGGCTCGATACCTGGCAGATGGCCGACGGCAAGCAGGATTACGCCTTCGTGCATATGACCCTGAAGATCGGCGCCGGGCGCAGTCTGGAGAGCCGTCAGGACGTGGGAGATATGCTGTTCGCACTGATCAAAGCCCATTTTGCCGCGCTAATGGAGAGCCGCTATCTGGCGCTGTCGTTCGCCATGGAAGAACTCGACCCGACGCTGAACTACAAACAGAACAACGTGCACGCGTTATTTAAATAACGTGCAAATTGCCCGGTGGCGCTGCGCTTACCGGGCCTACAAGGGCCATGAATTTGTAGGCCGGATAATCAAAGCGCCATCCGGCAATGCAATGCCACAGGAATCACTATGCTCGATAAACAAACCCGCACCCTGATTGCCCAGCGGCTGAACCAGGCCGAAAAACAGCGTGAACAGATCCGCGCGATCTCGCTGGATTATCCGTCGATCACCATTGAGGACGCCTACGCCGTCCAGCGCGAGTGGGTCGAAATGAAGATCGCCGAAGGCCGCGCGCTCAAAGGCCACAAGATCGGCCTGACCTCTAAAGCGATGCAGGCCAGTTCGCAGATCAGCGAGCCGGACTACGGTGCGCTGCTCGACGATATGTTCTTCCACGACGGCAGCGATATTCCCACCGACCGCTTTATCGTGCCACGTATTGAAGTCGAGCTGGCCTTCGTGCTGGCCAAACCGCTGCGCGGCCCGAACTGCACGCTGTTTGATGTCTACAACGCCACCGACTACGTTATCCCGGCGCTGGAGCTCATCGACGCGCGCTGCCACAACATCGACCCGGAAACCCAGCGTCCGCGCAAAGTGTTCGACACCATCTCCGATAACGCCGCCAACGCCGGGGTGATCCTCGGCGGCCGGCCGATTAAACCGGATGAGCTCGACCTGCGCTGGATCTCCGCCCTGCTGTATCGCAACGGCGTGATTGAAGAGACCGGCGTCGCCGCGGGCGTACTCAATCATCCGGCCAACGGCGTGGCCTGGCTGGCCAACAAACTGGCGCCGTACGATGTCCAGCTCGAAGCCGGGCAAATTATCCTCGGCGGCTCCTTCACCCGCCCGGTCCCGGCGCGCAAGGGCGATACCTTCCACGTCGACTACGGCAACATGGGCGCCATCAGCTGCCGCTTTGTTTGAGGAGAGCAACATGAACAACGCATTTAAAGAGGCGCTCAAGGCCGGCCGTCCGCAAATCGGCCTGTGGCTTGGGCTGTGCAGCAGCTACAGCGCCGAACTGCTGGCCGGCGCGGGCTTCGACTGGCTGCTGATCGACGGCGAACACGCGCCCAACAACGTACAAACGGTGCTGACCCAGTTGCAGGCCATTGCGCCCTACCCCAGCCAGCCGGTAGTGCGTCCGTCGTGGAACGATCCGGTACAAATTAAACAACTGCTGGATGTCGGCGCGCAAAGCCTGCTGGTGCCGATGGTGCAGAATGCCGAAGAAGCGCGGCTGGCGGTAAGCGCCACCCGCTATCCGCCAGCCGGCATTCGCGGCGTCGGCAGCGCGCTGGCCCGCGCCTCACGCTGGAATCGCATTCCGGATTATATCCACCGGGCCAATGACGCCATGTGCGTACTGGTACAGATTGAGACCCGCGAAGCGCTGAAAAATTTGCCGCAGATCCTCGATGTCGACGGGGTGGACGGCGTGTTTATCGGCCCGGCGGATCTCAGCGCCGATATGGGCCACGGCGGCAACCCACAACACCCGGAAGTGCAGGCCGCCATTGAAGATGCCATCCAGCAAATCCGCCAGGCCGGAAAGGCGCCGGGGATCCTGATGGCCAATGAACAGCTGGCGAAACGCTATCTCGAACTGGGCGCGCTGTTCGTCGCCGTCGGCGTCGATACCACCCTGCTGGCCCGCGGCGCAGAAGCGCTGGCGGCCCGTTTTACCCACACCGCAACCACCACAACCGATAACAATAAATCCGTCTATTGAACGGATAATGTGGAGCGCAACATGACTACCTCTACCCTGCAACACAATGATAATAAAGCCGTTGAAGTAGAAAACCGGGTGATCAAAAAGCTGTTCCGCCGCCTGATTACCTTCCTGTTTGTTCTCTTTGTTTTCTCATTTTTGGATCGAATTAATATCGGCTTCGCCGGTCTGACGATGGGTAAAGATCTCGGCCTGACCTCCACCATGTTCGGCCTGGCGGCGACGCTGTTCTACGTCACCTACGTGCTGTGCGGGATCCCCAGCAATATCATGCTGGCGAAAGTTGGCGCGCGCCGCTGGATCGCCGGGATCATGGTGGTCTGGGGGATCGCCTCGACCTGCACCATGTTCGCCACCAACCCGCATACGCTGTACATCCTGCGCATGCTGGTCGGCATCGCCGAGGCCGGTTTTCTACCGGGGATCCTCGTCTATCTGACCTGGTGGTTCCCGGCCTACCATCGCGCCCGCGCCAACGCCCTGTTTATGATCGCCATGCCGGTGACCATGATGCTCGGCTCGATACTTTCCGGCTATATCCTGGCGCTCGACGGCCTGTGGAACCTGAAAGGCTGGCAGTGGCTGTTTCTGCTGGAAGGCCTGCCGTCGGTGGTGCTCGGCGTCGTCACCTGGTTCTTCCTCAACGACACGCCGGATAAAGCCAACTGGCTGGATAACGAAGAGAAACAGGCGCTGAAGGCGATGATCGATCGCGAACGGGAACATGCGGCGATCGTCCCGGCTTCGCCGCGCTCCACGCTGCGCGAAGTACTGACGCCAGCGGTGCTGATGTATACCCTCGCCTACTTCTGCCTGACCAATACCCTCAGCGCCATTAATATCTGGACGCCGCAGATCCTGCAGAGCTTTAACACCGGCAGCAGCAATATCATGATTGGCCTGCTGGCGGCGATCCCGCAGTTCTGCACCATTTTCGGTATGATCTGGTGGAGCCGCCGCTCCGACCGGCGCAAAGAGCGCAAGATGCATACCATCCTGCCCTACCTGTTCGCCGCGGCGGGTTGGCTGCTGGCTTCGGCAACGCACCACAGCCTGATCCAACTGATCGGCATTATTATGGCTTCGGTGGGATCCTTTACCGCGATGGCCATTTTCTGGACCACCCCGGATCGGGTGATCAGCCTGCAATCGCGTGCGGTAGCGCTGGCGGTGATCAATGCCATCGGCAACGTCGGCTCTGCCGTCAGCCCGCTGTTGATCGGCATATTACGCGATACCACCGGCAGCTTTAGCTCCGGGCTGTGGTTTGTCGCCGGGCTGCTGATCGTCGGCGCGCTGGTGCTCACCCGCATTCCGATGAGCCAGCGCGAGGACGCCGCCGCCGCACCGGGCTTAGCGGCGCAAAAAGGCCACTAAGGAGCGGGTATGTGCCAGCATCCAATCGCCAACATCGACATCAATAAAGATTACGACGAGAGCCTGGGCACCGAAGAGGTGCACTACCAGTCGTTTTCCCGCATGGCGGCCTTTTTTGGCCGCGACATGCAGGCGCATCGTCACGACCGTTATTTCCAGATGCACTACCTTGATACCGGGCAGATTGAGCTGCAGCTTGATGACCATCGCTATTCGGTGCAGGCGCCGCTGTTTGTGTTAACGCCGCCCTCGGTGCCGCACGCGTTTATTACCGAGTCCGATAGCGATGGTCACGTGTTGACGGTGCACGAAGAACTCATCTGGCCGCTGCTGGAGGTGCTTTATCCCGGCACGCGGGAGACCTTCGGCCTGCCGGGGATCTGTCTGTCGCTGGCGGATAAACCCGACGAGCTGGCGGCGCTGGCGCACTACTGGCAGCTGATTCGCCGTGAATCTACCGCTCAGCTGCCGGGGCGCGAGCATACCCTGGCGCTGCTGGCGCAGGCGGTATTTACCCTGCTGCTGCGCAACGCCAGGCTCGACGATCATGCCGCCAGCGGGATGCGCGGCGAGCTGAAATTATTCCAGCGCTTTAACCAGATGATCGACAGCCACTTTCATCAGCACTGGACGGTACCGGATTACGCCAGGGAGCTGCATCTGACCGAATCGCGGCTGACCGATATCTGCCGCCGCTTCGCCAACCGTTCGCCGAAGCGGCTGATATTCGACCGCCAGCTGCGCGAGGCGAAGCGGCTGCTGCTGTTTTCCGATAGCGCGGTCAATGAGATTGCCTGGCAGCTGGGGTTTAAAGACCCTGCCTATTTTGCGCGCTTTTTTAGCCGCCAGGTCGGCTGCTCGCCCAGCAGCTACCGGGCGCAAAAAGTACCGGTGTCGTAATACCCCGGCGGCGCTGCGCTTGCCTGGGCTACAGACCACAGGACGGGTCAGCGCCGCGCCACCCGCCAAAAGCTGCCGAGATCACAAAATTTAATCCCGCCTGAAAAGTACCCGCCGTTGTCGCAAACGTCCCTTCACGGCAAGCGCAATAACCGCTTCAATTAAACAACAAAAACAAAACATATATTTAACATTATTTTTCCGATAAATACTGAAGAGGCCCCTATGAAACCTGAAGATTTCCGCGCCGACGCGAAACGCCCGTTAACTGGCGAAGAGTATTTAAAAAGCCTGCAGGATGGCCGCGAAATTTATATCTACGGCGAGCGCGTAAAGGATGTCACCACCCACCCGGCCTTCCGTAACGCCGCCGCTTCCGTCGCGCAGCTGTACGATGCGCTGCACAAACCGGAGATGCAGGATTCCCTGTGCTGGGGCACCGATACCGGCAGCGGCGGCTACACCCATAAATTCTTCCGCGTGGCGAAAAGCGCCGACGACCTGCGCCAGCAGCGCGACGCCATCGCCGAGTGGTCGCGCTTAAGCTACGGCTGGATGGGCCGCACCCCGGACTACAAAGCCGCCTTCGGCTGCGCGCTGGGCGCCAACCCGGCGTTTTACGGCCAGTTCGAGCAGAACGCCCGCAACTGGTACACCCGCATTCAGGAAACCGGCCTGTACTTTAACCACGCGATCGTCAACCCGCCGATCGACCGCCACAAGCCGGCTGATGAAGTGAAGGATGTCTACATCAAGCTGGAAAAAGAGACCGATGCCGGGATCATCGTCAGCGGCGCGAAAGTGGTCGCCACCAACTCAGCGCTGACCCACTACAACATGATCGGCTTCGGCTCCGCACAGGTGATGGGCGAGAACCCGGACTTCGCGCTGATGTTCGTCGCGCCGATGGATGCCGAAGGCGTCAAGCTTATCTCCCGCGCCTCCTATGAGATGGTCGCCGGTGCGACCGGCTCCCCGTACGACTATCCGCTTTCCAGCCGTTTCGACGAGAACGACGCGATTCTGGTAATGGATAAAGTGCTGATCCCCTGGGAGAACGTGCTGATTTACCGCGACTTTGACCGCTGCCGTCGCTGGACCATGGAGGGCGGTTTCGCCCGCATGTATCCCCTGCAGGCCTGCGTACGCCTGGCGGTAAAACTGGACTTTATCACTGCCCTGCTGAAACGCTCTCTGGAATGTACCGGCACCCTCGAGTTCCGCGGCGTACAGGCCGACCTCGGCGAAGTAGTCGCATGGCGCAACATGTTCTGGGCGCTTAGCGATTCCATGTGCTCGGAAGCGACGCCGTGGGTCAACGGCGCATGGCTGCCGGATCACGCCGCGCTGCAGACCTATCGCGTGATAGCCCCGATGGCCTACGCCAAGATCAAGAACATCATCGAGCGCAACGTCACCAGCGGCCTGATTTATCTGCCGTCCAGCGCCCGCGATCTGAACAACCCGCAGATCGACCAGTATCTGGCGAAGTACGTGCGCGGCTCCAACGGTATGGATCACGTTGAACGTATCAAGATCCTCAAACTGATGTGGGACGCCATCGGCAGCGAATTCGGCGGTCGCCATGAACTGTATGAGATCAACTACTCCGGTAGCCAGGATGAAATTCGCCTGCAGTGTCTGCGCCAGGCGCAGAGCTCCGGCAATATGGACAAAATGATGGCGATGGTCGACCGCTGCCTGTCCGAGTACGACCAGAACGGCTGGACGGTGCCGCATCTGCACAATAACGCTGATATCAACATGTTGGATAAGCTGCTGAAGTAATTCACAGCGGGAGGTCATAATGCAATTAGATGAACAACGCCTGCGTTTTCGCGATGCCATGGCTAGCCTGTCGGCGGCGGTGAACGTTGTCACCACCGCAGGTGAAGCCGGCCGCTGCGGCATTACCGCCACGGCGGTTTGCTCGGTGACGGATACGCCGCCATCGGTGATGGTGTGTATCAACGCCAACAGTGCGATGAACCCGGTGTTTCAGGGTAACGGCAAGTTGTGCATCAACGTGCTGAACCACGAACAGGAAATCATGGCCCGTCATTTCGCCGGGATGACCGGGGTGACGATGGAAGAGCGGTTCGCCCTCAGCGGCTGGCAGCAGGGCGCGCTCGGGCAGCCGGTGCTGAAGGGCTCGCTGGCCAGCCTCGAAGGCGAAATTAGCCAGGTGCAAACCATCGGCACCCACCTGGTGTATCTGGTGGAGATCCGCAATATTACCCTGAGCCCGCAAGGGCACGGCCTGATTTACTTTAAACGCCGTTTCCACCCGGTGATGATGGAAATGGAAGTGGCGGTGTAATGGCCTCGCCTGCCTCTCCCCGGATAACGGGGAGGGGCTACATAGATTCGCGTTAGCGTTCCTGCTGGGCAAACTGTGTCAGCGCCGCCTTCTGGTACTTTCCGCCCGTATCGTAGTCCGTCGTCGCCGTCCGGCTCACCTGCGCGCTGATTTGCTCCTCGCTCGGATGGGGATTCCCTCCCGCTACCTATTACGATTTTTCTTGTAGCCCTGGTAATAAATCCACCAACAACCAGTAGCTATCAACGCCCCTGTGAAACATGCAGCTTTTGTATACTTCCATGTATCACTCCAAATCAGCTCAAATGGGATGTGGTAAACCAATAAGAGGTAACCTCTAATGAGCACGTATATAATTAAAAACAATACGATCATTGCTACATTGCAAGCAAAAAATAGATAGAAAAAAATAAAGAACCAAGATTTTCTATTCATTTTTGGTTCCCTTTTTGGAATTTCACACCTGTTTTACCCGCTTGATCATTGAGGATCTCTGTCACCGCACTACCCGAGGCATTACCAGCAATACCAGGTACTGGATTAATCGGCAGCGGTTTGGATATTCCCATCCCGACATCTGTCCAGATCCAGTCTTTCCATGGCTTCATCGGGTTGTAAATTTTATCCATAGGCAGCTCAATGAGTTTTCCTGCACCATAACCCACTCCAGAGGCCAAACCATTACTTAAGCCACCTGTAAAAGGATTATCCCCTTTCAGATAGCTGGATATTGCACCACCTGCCGCATTCCATCCCACAGTTCCTAACCAACCAGTTTTTGAGGTTGCTGCTCCAACCCAAGTCGCTATCAACGCATCTATGTAATTCACTTCACTAGTCGTGGCATATTGTATTGCAGTATTGGCTCCGCCACTGATGGCAGCTGTTACCAAAGCCCCCTTAGGCAATATGCCTAACCCAACAGTATCTGCCAGATGGGCTGATACTACTGCATTCCCTTCTGCCACATCTTCAGCAAGTTTTCCTTTACAGTCTGTATCGCAGTCTGGCGTCTGCCTGTGAATGATTTCCGCCACATACGGACTCACTGCGCCACTCGCCGCCTGCGCCAGGTTGCCCCCCGCCAGACCCTGCATCGCCGCCGTTACCGCCTGCGCCACCTTCTGGTACTTTCCGCCCGTATCGTAGTCCGCCGTCGCCGTCCGGCTCACCTGCGCGCTGATTTGCTCCTCGCTCGGACTGCCATTCCCTCCCGCTACCAGCTTCGCCCGCGCCGCTGCCCGCGCCGCCGGGTCGCTCTGCGCCGCCTGCGCGTTCAGCTTGCCCTGCGTCACCAGCACATCACTCACCTGGCGCCCGATTTCACCTGTCTTCTGCGCCGTCGCCAGACGGTTTTGCTCTTTCTCCTGATCAAATATCGGACTCAGCGTCTGGTTCGCATGCGCCGCATCCCGGCTTAACCCCGTCACGTCCTGCTGCTGACTCGCCATATCGCAGATGACGAGGGTTCCTTCAGGAACGGGCTGTGGATAAGGTCTGATAAAACGATCCCGCCGCGATGGCCGGGCTCGCTTATGCTATGTCTGAACTGCTAATCTTCATACCCCAGAGCAAATACGCAGGAGAATTTTGGGGAAGAGTGATCTGTATTACCTAAACTTGGGAATAAAGTAATACATTAACCAAACACCAAAACCTGCAATAAACCCACCGAAGGCACCAGCTTTAATAAATAATAGCGCTCGCATAAAATTAACATCCCATGTCCCTGTCAAGAAAAAAACATAGGCTATAAATACAAACTGTAAAACTAGTGCACACAAAGAGATAACCAATGTGTGGAGGCCTACGATCATGGAAAAAACTTTTAATTCATTGTATATATTCACATTAATCCTCGTTCAATATATCAATGAGTTTAGAGCCGCCCTGACTTCCCATCTCAGTAGCTAACGCTGCACCACTGTTACCAGATATACCGGGTAATGAGCTCAACTGCATTGGTTTACTTACCCCCATCCCCATATCAATCCACTCGTAATTTTTCCATGCAGGATTAACCCATTTATCTAATGAAATTTTGGCAACTTTACCTATTCCATAACCGATACCCGAAGCGGCACCACTTATTACGCCACCTTTAAATGGATCATCACCGTTCAGATAGCTGGATGTTGCACCACCTGCCGCATTCCAGCCCACAGTTCCCCAGACTCCCGTATTTGCAGTAAATGCTCCAACATAAGTCGCGATTAATACATCAGTTGGATTAACCGTTCCATTAATCGCATACTGAATACCTGCATTTGCCGTTCCGCCTATCGCGCCAGTAATCTGCATTCCTCCCGGCAGATAGATTAGCCCCGCTGAAGCCAACGCACCTGCATAAGCTTTATTCTCAGCAATTCCTCGCTGGCAGGCTTCACCAGACGGGTTATCTGCGCATGAGAGAACATCTGCGCCATGCTCTCTGGCTTTCTCACCCTGGCCCCATTCGTTCCCACCCATCAGGTTATTCTCAACAACAGCTTACTTATTTAACATTCGCTTTCTATAAGACAAGTAATAGGAAAGCCATAGACATATCCCGACAAAAAAACCTATAACTGCCATTTTGAGAGCAACATACACTTGTTCATAGCCAAAGAAATCAACATCAAATCCAGGTACAAGGATCCACTGAAATACCAGACTCAGCATGAACATAGTGGCGGGAACAGCTGTACAGGAATAAAAAAATAACAATACTAATTGCCATGTTGGTACTTTCATCATTTCTCTTCCTCCCCATTTTTATCACTCGTAGCATAATTGGAAAGACCAGAAACGGTTGCAGACTCAGCGCATTATTCTCCACTAAAATCCTTTAATCTTAAAAAGACGACATAAAACGATCCCTGCACCAATAATGCAGCCACCACCAAAACCTACTTTCAGATTATGCAGAGCTTCAGAGGAAGAAAAACTGAAGCTACCCTGTATGACATAATCAACAATAAGTAAGGACACATAAGCCAGTTCGGCCATGAGAATCCCCGCCACCACAGAGAAGATAAAAAAGAGAACATTAATCATTTTTTCTCTCCCCCATAGAATCCGCGCGCTTCTCTATACCTTTACCTGTTATTTCCGAGAAGAATGAACCACCAAAATCACCAAAAGCCCCAGGAACGCGGCTCGGAGTCATTTCCTTCGAAATACCAAAATCCCCCTTAATTTCAGTAAACTGCCTCAATTCAGCGTTAAACTTCGGATCCCAGCCTCCTTTCCACCAGTTTGCCCCGGCATTAACACCCCATGAGAGTCCTTTACCAATGCCATAGCCAATACCCGAACCGGCACCATTGATAAGCGCACCAGACAGTGGATCTTTGTCATCTATCCAGTTGCCCAGCGCACCACCTGCGGCATTCCAGCCTACCGTACCTGCCAGACCATTCCCCATACTGAGCACGTTTACCCAGCCAGCAATAGTCGCATTTGCCGGATCTATCGTGCCATCTGCCAGATAACTGATACCGGCATTTGCACTTGCTCCCAGTCCCCACATTGCCTGAGCACCACCTGGTAACAGGGCCACACTACCCGATGCCAGCGCAAGTCCTACCGCATTACGCTCATTTATCGCTTTCTGACATGCCGACCCGCCTGGGTTATCGGAACAACTCGCCATATCGATGCCGTGCTGGCGCAACCATGCCGCCTGCGCATCTTCACTGCCGCTCAGTAAGTTATTCTCCACCGCATTCTTCCCGGCCTGTGCACCCGTCACCGCATCCGCGCTGCTGCCTCCGCTAACCCCCCCCATCAGTCCCGCCGCCAGCGTACTCAGCGCGCTTATCGTCGACTTCTGCTCATCCGACAGCTCTTCTGTCTTAACACCCGGATAATATTCCGCCGCTATCCAGCGCCCCAGCAGCTCGCCACTCACTGCGCCTGCCGCTCCCGCCAGCGCGCTGTTATTTCCCGATGCCGCCGCTATCGCTCCCCACACCGCGTGCGCCATCGCATTGGCTTCCACATTCACCTTGCCCGTCGCGCTGTCCGTCGTCTGGCTGTGAATGATTTCCGCCACATACGGGCTCACTGCGCCACTCGCCGCCTGCGCCAGGTCGCCCCCCGCCAGACCCTGCATCGCCGCCGTTACCGCCTGCGCCACCTTCTGGTACTTTCCGCCCGTATCGTAGTCCGCCGTCGCCGTTCGGCTCACCTGCGCGTTGATTTGCTCCTCGCTCGGACTGCCATTCCCTCCCGCTACCAGCTTCGCCCGCGCCGCTGCCCGCGCCGCCGGGTCGCTCTGCGCCGCCTGCGCGTTCAGCTTGCCCTGCGTCACCAGCACATCACTCACCTGGCGCCCGATTTCACCTATCTTCTGCGCCGTCGCCAGCCGGTTCTGCTCTTTCTCCTTATCAAATATCGGGCTCAGCGTCTGGTTCGCATGCGCCGCATCCCGGCTTAACCCCGTCACGTCCTGCTGCTGATTCGCGCTGTCGCGGATAACGATACTGCCCTCGCTCACCGCCGCCCGCGTCAGCGAACTGTCGCTGCCGCTGCCGTTCGCCCCCATCAGCAGTCCACTGGCCGCATTCCCGAGGAACTGCCCCGCCACGCTACCGCTCGTGCTCACTCCCTCGCTCTGCTGCTCCACGCTGTACTCGGCATAGTTTTTAATATCCCGGAAACCCAGCGTCCCGGTATCCAGCCGGTTCAGCTCCGCCGCCGCCGTGCTCGCCAGCACGCTGCCGTTCAGCTGCGTATGCCCGCCCACCTTCACATCAAAACCGCCCTCGCCGGCAAAAATCCCCGTCTGCGCCTCCACCGACGCCCAGGTGCTGTGCATTTTGCTCTGGCTCAGGTTAAGAGAACCCGAACCGCCGCCCATGCTGCCGCTCGCCCCCGCACTGCCGCTACGCTGCTTCGAATCGTAGTTATCGCTGTCCTGCTCGCTGGTCAGCGTCAGGTTACGCCCGACGTCCATTGTCACCTGATGGCCACTCACCTGCGCGCAGGTCAGCGTCGTATCGCGACCGCTGACGATAGTCACCCGCTCACCGGCGCTGAGGGTCGTTTCGTTATGCGTCAGGCTGTTACCCTTCTCGTGGCCCTTCCCGGCGTTGGCGCTGGCGCTGACCGTCAGCCCGTTCGCGCCCTGGCCGAAGTTAATACCGACGCCAAACGAACTCCCATGGCTCTCGTTTTTACCGCTCAGGGTGCTGGCGTTCTCCGCAGAGAATAAATTCACATCGCGCGCGGCATTGAGCAACGCGCTGCCGCCGGCCTGCAGTTGGCTACCCTCAACGTTGATATCCGTCTCCGTGGCTATAACGCTGAGATTGTTGCCGGCCATCAGGCTGCTGCCGCGGCTGGTGTTCTGCGTTTGTCTCTGAGTGGATTTCGAGGACTGGCTACCCCAGGAGAGGTTGACCCCTATCATGCTCTCCGGACTGGAATCCGCAGTCTGCATCTGCGATGCCTGATACGCCTGTACGCCCGATAATGCCGACTGCAGCCCGCTAAGCGCGGCGAGACGGCCATTGCTCTCGGTGCTGGCCTGGTTGGCGCTGGAAACCGCGGTATTAATGGCGCTGCCCACCATCCCGGATAACGCCAGCGTCAAGCCGCTGGTTTTCTGCTCCACGGTATGGGTCTGGGTGCTCTGGTTTTCCGCTGCCAGAATATTTACGGTTTTACCGGTCAACGCCATATTGTTGCCGGCCACCAGGTCAGATCCCTGAACTGTCAATACATTACCGGCGCTCAGGCTCAAGTTGCCCTGTGAGCTTCCGACGGTACTGGCGGCGCTACTCAACGCCGTCGTCACATCGGTGGCTTTCAGCGACGAACTGCCGACGCTGAAGCCGACACCGCCGGTGCCGGAAAAGCCGCTATGTTTCTCTTTTCGTAGATGGTTTTCCTGGCGACTTTCCTCGGCGGTGGTGATGGTCAGGTTACGCCCCGCCACAAGGTTGACGTCCTGGGTGCCGGCAACACTGCTGCCGGACACCAGCAGGTCGCGCCCGGCCTGCATCACAATACTGTCACCGCTAAAATTGCTGCCGATGGCGTTCTGCGCCCACACTTCATCGTGAGTGGTGAGCGAGCGGCGAGCCAGCAGGCCGCTGCTGCTTTGATGGCTGTTTTCCGTCAGGTGCCATGAGGACTCGCCGCTGCTGAGGTTAATATCATTGCCGGCGGCAACCGTCAGGCTGCTGGTCGCCGTCACGCTGGCGGCGCGGGCATTAATATCGTGGCCGGCGGACAGCGCCACCGCGCCGCCGTTAATTTGCGTGCCGATATCGCTACGCTGGGTCAAGGAACGATCGTTGCCTTTCCCCCAGCTTCCGCTTTCGCTATGGGTGGTGGCGAGCGTCTGCAGGTTGAGATCGTTGCCGGCGATAATCTGCGTCTGGCTGCCCGCCGCGCTGTTACTCACCATGCTTGCCGTCAGATTAATGTTATGTAACGCCTGCAGCCCCAGCTGGCCGTTTTCATTCTGGACATAAATCCCCGCGGGCCGATCGAGGCTGATGTTACCCGGGCCGCCGCCGAGGGTGCTGGCGCTGTTGATATCACGCCCGGCTTGCGCGATCAGGCTATCGCCGCCCTGCAGCGTTCCGCCAATATTGTTGATATCAGTACGCGCGTTTAGCGTGAGCTGGTTGCCGCCGATATAGCCGCTGTTATGAATGTTTTCCGCGGTTAGCTGGGTCACGCCGCGGCTTTGGATGTGCCCGCTGTTGGTCACATCACGGCTCACGCTGAACGCCACGTTTTCACCGCCGAGCAACGCGCCGCTGCCATCGAGATCGCCCGCTTTAACCCGCGCATAAACCTGCGGCACCAGCACCTGCTGCACGGAGCCATCCGTCAGCGTGACCTCTCTGGCGACCAGCCAGACCATATCGCTGGTCAGCAGCGCCATCTGCGCTGGCGTCAGCGCCACCCCGACCGTCAGGTTGTACTGTTTGGCGAAGGCGACGCCCGCGTCCATCAGCGCCCGATACTGTTCTTCATCGTTACTGTAGCCCTGCAGGTAGCGCCCGCCGCTCAGCTTAACGATCTGCTCACGCACCAGCCGCTGCTCGTAATAGCCGTCGCCAAGCCGCTTCATCGCCTGATCAACGCCCAGCTGATTTTGCATGTAGTCGCTGGCGAGCCACGCTTTACCGTTGGTAAAACGCGGATCGGTTTCCACCAGATAGCCTGCTTTAGCCTGCGGGTCGATCTGATACAGACTGCTGACAGGAAGCCGGGTATCCGGCGTGACGACGCGAATAACCGTTCCGTCAGCGTTAACCGGCGTCACTTCCACCAGTCGTCCGGCGGGTATTTCGCCTGTTTCATCGGCGCGATCGCGCGGATTAATCACACCGCTATGGCCATCAATTTGGGTATTGCCCTGCCACTTCATGGTTTGCAAATCGATGGTCTGAACCGTCGGCGTCGGTTCATATTCGCTGCTTTTTTTCCCCTGGCTGGTTTTGGTGCCGCCAAACGGGCGGCTGGTCTTTTTCTCATACCAACGGGTCTGGGTGCCGACGTCGGTGGTCACCCGTTTACCGGTCGTGGCGACGTTGTTTAGTTCGCCAATCACGCCACCGAGCGCTCCTCCGGCGATAATCTGGCTATCGTAGTTATTCAGCTTATCGCTGTTGATGATGAGCTGGCCGCCGGAGAGGATTTTGCCAGGATCGCTTTCCACCACCTGCGTTTCCACAACGGTACGCTGGTACTGGTATTCATAGAACTCATCGCCGCGGCTTCCGTCCGGCATGATGGCGTCGTGAACGCCGTATTTGTTTTTATAGCTGGTATCGACCAGCGACCAGTCGAAGCGCTGTACCGATCCTTTCAGCGCCGCTTCATGGCGCCATGACTGCTCGACCATCACATCTTTCGTCACCAGATGGTCGTTGTAGTTATTGATTTGTTGGATATCGAGCGCCATATCACCGGCGGACTCAAGCGTTGCGCTGTGGTTATTAAACACTCCCGCCCGGCCGCTGAGCGAACCGTCTTCGGCAAGCTGGCCGCCAATGGCGAGCGTACCGTCGCTGTAGATTAGCGCGTGATCCTGGTTATTGAGCGTGCCGACGCCCATTGCCAGCGATGCCCGTGCGGCAATCGTCGCCGCCACGCCGTTCTCTGCGGCGTTAGTCAGCGTTGCCGCCTGCAGCGCGACGGCGTCGCCGTACAGGCGCCCGCTGCCGATATTGGTTAACGTCGTGGCGACAATATGGGTTAAACCACCGTCAATCAGCCCCCGATTGACCAACTCGCCGCTGACCGTCAAATGGTTCTCGCCAGCGCTGATTTCGCCTTCCTGACGGTTATCCAGCTTTGCCGCATAGAGATTGAGCGCCTGGCCAGCGCTGATAATCCCCTGGTTAATCAGCCCCAGGCCGGAGAGATTCCACTGCAGGTTGCCGTTGGCGATGACCCTCCCGGCGTTATGAAATGCCTGACGCAACGTGAGCGACATATCGCCCTGAGAGAGCACCTCGCCATCGCCGCTGAGGGAATCGGCATCGAGGCTAAGTTCGCTCGCGGCAAGTAACGTTCCGCCCGTATTAGCCAACGCCAGGTTGACGCCTGCTATTTCCAGAGCGGCGGCGGAGACGATCTGCCCCTGTCGGTTATCCAGCCCCCGGTTGTGAATGGTGATGTTGAGATTACCGCCGGACTGCAGTTCTCCCTGCCGGTTATCAACGGTGGCGCTCTGAATACCCAGGGCATCAAAGGCGGTGATTGTGCCCTGCTGGTTATCCAGTAAACCGCTCGTCGTCAGGTTGACGCTGCCCCGCTGCGCCGTGCCTATCTGCCCGTGACGATTATTAAGATTTTCAGCCTGTAGTTGGATGTCGCCGCTGGCGATGATATTCCCCTGCGAGTTATCCACCCCATGGCGCGCAGTGAGCTGAATGTCGCCCTGCGCCGCGCTGATTTTTCCGCCATGGTTGGTCAGATTGTCGGCGTCAAGCTTGATATTGCCATTTGCGGCAAGAACGCCTTCGCCGTTATCCAGCCCTCCTTCTGCGCTCATGACCAGGTCGCCCTGCGCCGCAATCAATTGCCCCTGCTGGTTCCGAAGGCTGGCCATTTGTAGAGAAAGGCTGCCGCCAGCAACGATATTCCCTTGCGAATTTTCCAGCTCGTGACGGGTAATGAGCTGAGCATTGCCCTGCGTCGTGCTGATTTTACCGCTGCGATTATTAATGTTATCGGAGTACAAAACGATATTGCCGTTAGCGGCAATAGTGCCTTCGCCGTTGTCCAGCGCGCCTTCGCTGGTAATAGATATGCCGCCGCTGCCGGTATGCAGCAGCGTTCCGTTTTGATTGAGCAACTGGCTGGTTCTGAGCGTCAAAGCATGGCTGTTGCTGGCGATCTCACCGCCGCGGTTATCCAACCCCGCGCGAAAATCAAGGCGTAGATCGACCTCGCCCGTCTGCTGGATTACGCCCTGTTGGTTATCCAGCGCCATTGCTTTCAGCTCAAGCTGGCTGGCCGTCAACAGGCCACCGTGGTTGTTGAGTTTGCCGCTGGCGGCCAACTGGAGTTTTTCGCTGGCCACCACCACCGCATCTCGGGTGGTGATATCCCCGGTCGCGGCGCTGACCACGATCCGCGCCCCCGAGGTTCGACTGTTATCAAGATCCACCGTCCTGCCCTGCGCCGTCAGCGTTCCTGCCGCCATATTGCGGCCATTCAGCGCCAGCGCGCTCTGGCTATTCAGCGTCAGCGCGCCGCTGCTGGCGGTAGAGCCATCGCTATTTAATCCGGCGGCGAGCGTGCTGTTTTGCGCGCTACACAAAGCGTTGGCGGCAATCCGCGTATCGCCTTGCGCGGCGATCATGCCGTCATTGGTTAGCGTCGCGCTGGCCGTCACCACGCTATCTTTTCCGGCGTACAGTTGACCCTGGTTGTGAAGATCGCCCTTAACGGACAGTTGCAGATTCTGCGCGGACTGAATCACGCCGCTGTTGCTGAGCGCGCCATCAGCGCTAATTGCTACATCCCCCGCCGCCGCGCCGATATTGCCGGCATTGTGCACGCCTACGCCGCGCTCGGTACCGACAAGACGAATTTTATGAGCGTACATCCCGCCCAGCGCGCTGACGTCTATCGCCACCGCAGGCAGCGCACTGCCGTCGGCTGATTTTGCCGTCGTTCGGCTGTGCGTCGCATCGATCTGATTACGCCCTGCGGTGACCTTTAGCTCCTGCGCCCAAACCCCGGCGTTGATTTTCACCGCGCGGGCGAGCAGGTCGGTACTGTCTACCGAGCTCGCATCAAGGCCGCCGCCCTGTACGAGAATTTCGCCGCGATTGACATCATAACCGCTAATCTGCCCGTTACCGTACTGTACCTGGCCTGTCGTCAGCGTTGCGCGGTTGGCATTGATGAACCCGCAGCCGTCGCAGCTAATTCCGGCAGGGTTAGCGATAACCACCTGCGCTTTTTGTCCGGCAACCTCGATATAGCCATTCAGCCGGCTCGGATCGCGGGTATTCACCTCGTTGAGGATCACTCTGGCTTCCCCTTTCGCCAGATTCGGATTACCGGCGACCATCCCGGCCAGTTGGGTTGAAGTGTTGGCACGGCTGTTATTCAGCACCACGCCGCGCCCATCGACGTCAAACTGGCTGTAGACGTTGCGTGAAACGCCTGCTCCGCTCGGTGTCTGAATATTGACCTGCGGCGTGCCATTGGCGCTATTGGCGATCTGCGGTTGCTGGCCGCCTGGCGCATGGTTATCGGCGACAATCGCCGCCTGAGCCGGGGTAAGACAGGAAAAAGCGAGCAGAAAGCTAAAGGCCAGCGGCGCCAGGGTGGAGGTCAGCATCGACCCGGTTCGCGCGTCGGCGCCGGATTGCGGCGACACGCCCGCCCGATGAGAGCGGGTCGTTTCCGCCACCACCATCAGCATCCCGCGAGCCTTATTAAATACGATTCGATAAAAGCGTTTATTCATTGCCGTTACTCGTCATCCATTGTCCACCGCGGCGCGGAAAATCATCCCTCTGCGCAGCACGCGCCGCCAAACGGCGCATGAGTGAAAATCAGTAGCTCCAGCTAACGCTGAAACCAAAAGTTGCCGGATCGGTTTTAAAGCCATCGGGTTTGGCTAAAGGGATACCGGCGAACAGGTCGTAGCTGGCGCGGTGGTAATGGCCGCGCAGCCCTGCCACGCCCCCGGCGAGGTGTTTGCCCACCAGCGTTTCACTGCCCGCGCCGCCGACTTCGCCGTAATCCGCCCCCAGATAAAACTCTTGCCCCGGTAACGGGGTCGACCAGGCGATATCGTTACGTATGTACCAGCCGTGACTGGCGGTCAGGGTGCGCTCGCCGTCAAAGCCGCGAACCGTCCAACGGTTGCCGATGGAAAACATATCCGGCGAAGTCAGCGGCGTGCTGCTCATCTGCCGCTGATAGCGACTGGTAAAGCGAAAATTTTGCCCGCCCAGGGCAAAAGGCAAATTGAGCTGAGCATTGAATTGCAGGATTTTGCTGAGGGCGGTTGCTTCCCCCCATTGCTCTTCCGGCGCGGGCTGAGCGCCAAACCAACGGGTACCGCGCTGATAGCTCACTCTGGCATCGAGAGTGGCGTTGCCCAGGTAATGGCGATGCTGCAGACCAAGCTTCCAGGCCGCCGTCTGCCGCCGCTGAACGGCAATCTCGGTGTCGTTAATGAAGTTGCGCTGCTCGCGGGCTAACACATCGGCGCTAAGAGTGGTCTTCTGACTACCGCTCCGGTGCAGTACGCGGCTCATCTGGAAATCAACGTTCTTGCTTTTACCGCTGTACTGGTAATCGCCGTTGGCCCCCGCCACGGTTTGCACGTAATCATACTGGCTGGCGGTTAATCCGAGCTGCCAGTAACCCAGCGGAATCGAATAGTGACCGGTCAGGTTCTTTGAGGATTTACCGCCGTTGCCATCGAGGTTATGTGAGCCGGAAAGGTAAAAAAGGTCGCTTAAGGCTAACGGGTTATCCAGGGATAGCGCCAGGTTACCCTGATAGCGGCCGGTGGCATTAGAGCCGGAATCATCGAGCGAGGCGTCGACGCGCCAGAAGCGTTCCTGTCGGCGGTTAATAACAATATCGCTTTGCCCAGGCGTTTCGCCCGGAACAATTTCCATGCTGGCCTGTACCGTCGGCAGGCGCTGCAAGTTTTCCAGCCCCTGTTCAATATCACGCAGGTCCAGTAGTTTCCCGTCAGTCGCCGGAAACGCGCTCGCCAGCCACAGATAATCATCGCTGTCCTCCGTAAGCCTGGCTTCACGGATATAACCCGGCATCACCACCAGGCGCAAAACACCGCTTTTTAAGTCCTGCTGCGGGGCAAGGATCCGGCTGGTGATATAACCGCGATCGATTAATATATTCTGCAACTGGGCCATCAGTAGATTAATGCCCTTCCCTCCCAGACAACGCCCAATTGCTTTATTTGTCTGGCGCTGGAGCGGAAGCCAATGCGGTAAGGCTTCAGCGCCCTGCAAAATAACCTGAGAAATAGCAAAGCAAGGTTGTTCCACGGGAAATAAACCATCATCGGTATTTATTTCTTCCGCTGATAAATGAATATCCGGTGACGGCGGCGCGAGCTGGTTTTCCAGCGCCTGCTGGCGCTGCTGCTGGTTGATGAACTGCTGCTCACGTACGGTATCCACAGGCGCAGCCCATGCCCAGGCAGGCAATATACAGATAATTAAAACTTTATGAACGAAATTCCATTTATTCATTATACTTAAGTCACAACGTTCCATGTCGAGTAATAAAAAGCGAAGCGTGGCATTTAATACAACCAAACCCATATCAATATCAACACATATTATTCAAGCCATTTCAAAAATTATTACTTAAAATTATAAACGCGTTCATTACCCCAGTTTCATGATATGGATGAATCACCGTTAAGTTCTGCCGAAGACAATATGAAATCATCATGAAATAAGAATATGAGATTATGAATTAATATCGATTCACACTGAGAGCATTAGCGCGACCTCTTTTTACGTTCTGCCGCTCCCCCATCGCACTGGGCTGAAATATGCCGTGATCTCAATCACATAATTATCTCTTGTTCACTTGATGGCCAACCGCTTATTTCAGCTAGCGACCGCTTAACCTTCCATACAACCACTCACCCATTTACCCAACTTTACGCGCGCGCTGTTCTGGCAAGATCGAAGGCAGCCTAGCTAATCAATACCTCCATCAACCCTTACTTAAAACCAGACGGCTTCGGCCAATTATTCATCTAATTAACGCCAGGTTTTACTATGGATACCAAAAAACTATTCAAGCACATACCCTGGGTGATTCTCGGAATCATCGGGGCATTTTGCCTCTCAGTCGTCGCGTTGCGCCGCGGTGAGCACGTCAGTGCCCTGTGGATCGTCGTCGCCTCGGTTTCTGTGTACCTCGTCGCCTACCGTTATTACAGCCTGTACATCGCGCAGAAGGTGATGAAGCTTGACCCAACGCGCTCGACGCCGGCGGTCATTAATAACGATGGCCTGAACTACGTGCCAACCAACCGCTACGTGCTGTTTGGCCACCACTTTGCCGCCATTGCCGGCGCCGGCCCGCTGGTTGGCCCGGTGCTGGCCGCGCAGATGGGCTATCTGCCGGGCACCCTGTGGCTGCTGGCCGGCGTGGTGCTGGCAGGTGCGGTACAGGACTTCATGGTGCTGTTTATCTCCTCGCGGCGTAACGGCGCCTCGCTGGGTGAGATGATCAAGCAGGAAATGGGGCCGGTTCCGGGCTCTATCGCGCTGTTCGGCTGCTTCCTGATTATGATCATCATCCTCGCGGTGCTGGCGCTCATCGTGGTGAAAGCGCTGGCGGAAAGCCCGTGGGGCGTCTTTACCGTCTGCTCGACGGTGCCTATTGCCCTGTTTATGGGGATCTACATGCGCTTCCTGCGCCCTGGCCGCGTGGGTGAAGTGTCGGTTATCGGTATCGTGCTGCTGGTGGCGTCCATCTGGTTTGGCGGCATCATTGCCCACGACCCATACTGGGGCCCGGCGCTGACCTTTAAAGACACCACCATCACCTTTACCCTGATTGGCTACGCGTTTATCTCCGCGCTGCTGCCGGTATGGCTGATTCTGGCGCCGCGTGACTATCTGGCCACCTTCCTGAAAATCGGCGTGATCGTCGGCCTGGCGCTGGGGATCGTTATCCTCAACCCGGACCTGAAAATGCCGGCGGTGACCCAGTACATTGATGGTACCGGCCCGCTGTGGAAAGGCGCGCTGTTCCCGTTCCTGTTTATCACCATCGCCTGCGGCGCGGTCTCCGGCTTCCACGCGCTGATCGCCTCCGGCACCACGCCGAAGCTGCTGGCCAACGAAACCGATGCCCGCTTTATCGGCTACGGTGCGATGCTGATGGAGTCGTTCGTGGCCATCATGGCGCTGGTCGCCGCCTCGATTATCGAACCGGGTCTCTACTTCGCGATGAACACCCCGCCAGCGGGCCTTGGCATCGTCATGCCGAACCTGCATGAAATGGGCGGTGAAAACGCGGCGATGATCGCCGCGCAGCTGAAAGAAGTGACCGTCCATGCGGCGGCGACCGTCAGCTCCTGGGGCTTCGTGATCTCCCCTGAGCAGATCCTGCAGACGGCGAAAGATATCGGCGAACCTTCGGTACTGAACCGCGCCGGCGGCGCGCCGACGCTGGCCGTCGGTATCGCCCATGTGTTCCATAAAATCATCCCGATGGCGGATATGGGCTTCTGGTACCACTTTGGTATCCTGTTTGAAGCGCTGTTTATCCTCACCGCGCTGGATGCCGGTACCCGCGCAGGCCGCTTTATGCTGCAGGATCTGCTGGGTAACTTCGTGCCGTTCCTGAAAAAAACCGACTCACTGGTCGCCGGGATTATCGGTACCGCGGGCTGCGTCGGCCTGTGGGGCTACCTGCTGTATCAGGGCGTGGTCGACCCGCTGGGCGGTGTGAAGAGCCTGTGGCCGCTGTTCGGTATCTCTAACCAGATGCTGGCCGCCGTGGCGCTGGTGCTTGGCACCGTGGTGCTGGTCAAAATGCAGCGCACCAAATATATCTGGGTCACCGTTATCCCGGCAGCGTGGCTGCTGCTGTGCACCACCTGGGCGCTGGGTCTGAAGCTGTTCAGCAGCAATCCGCAGATGGAAGGCTTCTTCTTTATGGCTCAGCAGTATAAAGAGAAGATTGCCGCCGGCGGCGAGCTGACCGCGCAGCAGATTGCCAACATGAATCATATCGTGGTCAACAACTACACCAACGCCGGGCTGAGTATCCTGTTCCTGGTGGTGGTGTACAGCATCATCTTCTACGGCATCAAAACCTGGCTCAACGTGCGCAACAATAAGGTGCGTACCGACAAAGAGACCCCGTACGTGCCGGTACCGGAAGGCGGCGTGAAGACCTCGTCACATCATTAACCCTGATGCCGGATAGTGCTACGCGTATCCGGCCTACAGAAAAGTGCATCAACGTAGGCCGGATAAGGCGCTAGCCGCCATCCGGCTTTATTCGTTATCTGGAACTTACAATGTTTGGTAACTTAGGTCAGGCAAAAAAATATCTCGGTCAGGCGGCAAAAATGCTGATTGGCATTCCGGATTACGACAACTACGTCACGCATATGCAAACCAACCATCCGGATCAGCCCTACATGACTTATGAAGAATTCTTCCGCGAACGCCAGCAGGCCCGCTACGGCGGAGACGGCAAAGGCGGCGTACGCTGCTGTTAATGGAGGCAATAATGGCACCGATTGCAGTCACCCTACTCACCGGTTTTCTGGGCGCAGGAAAAACCACCCTCCTGCGCCATATCCTGAATGAGCAGCACGGTTTCAAAATCGCCGTGATTGAAAATGAATTTGGCGAAGTCTCCGTTGACGATCAGCTGATCGGCGACCGCGCCACGCAGATCAAAACCCTGACCAACGGCTGTATTTGCTGTACGCGCTCCAACGAACTGGAAGACGCCCTGCTCGATCTCCTCGACAGTCGCGATCGCGGCGAAATCGAGTTTGACCGGCTGGTGATTGAGTGCACCGGCATGGCCGACCCGGGGCCGATTATCCAGACCTTTTTCTCCCATGAGGTGCTCTGCGAGCGCTATCTGCTGGACGGCGTGATCGCCCTGGTGGATGCCGTCCATGCCGACCAGCAGATGGATCAGTTCACCATCGCCCAGTCGCAGGTCGGCTATGCGGACCGCATTTTGCTAACCAAAACCGACGTTGCCGGCGACACCGAGAAGCTGCGCGAACGGCTGGCGCGCATCAATGCGCGGGCGCCGGTATATACCGTCATTCACGGCGATATCGATCTAAGCCAGCTGTTTAACACCAGCGGCTTTATGCTGGAAGAAAAGGTTGTCAGCGCCACACCGCGTTTTCATTTTGTTGCAGAAAAGCAGAACGACGTCTCGTCGATTGTGGTCGAGCTCGACTATCCGGTGGATATCAGTGAAGTTTCACGGGTAATGGAGAACCTGTTGCTCTCCTTCGCCGAGCAACTGATGCGCTATAAAGGCATGCTGTGGATCGACGGCGAGCCAAATCGCCTGCTGTTCCAGGGCGTGCAGCGCCTCTACAGCGCCGACTGGGATCGCCCGTGGGGCGATGAAACGCCGCACAGCACGCTGGTATTTATCGGCATTCAGCTGCCGGAAGAGGAAATTCGCGCCGCATTTGCCGGGTTACGACGCTAACCTGCCCGCCTGCGCCCCAAGGCGCAGGCACCATCCTCTCTCTGACACCTCGCCAAAAACAGGGACCAAACGTCGGCAGCGCGTCGAAAAATGTAAAGCAACGTTTTAATAAGTAACAGCAGAAACACTTTTGGAAATAATAAGAAACTAAATGAATAGGATCCTTAATAATTAATGCCCGCCCTGTTCAGTTTCTGTTTAGCCCACCCATTAAACCGCGGCTAAACAGACCAAATTTGCTGATTGACCTCGCCGTAACCCAACGTCATTACAACATTTTCAAAACACCGCCCTGACAAAACCAGCATAAAAAATTGACGTAAGTCACATTTGCAGAGGTAAACATCGATTGTTAAGGTGCGCTCAGACAAATTTAATGACGAGGAGCAAACCATGAAAAAGCTTAACATCCTGATTGTTGCTGCCCTGACCGCGGTCTCTGGTTCCGCCATGGCGATGGGATTTACCGTTGAACAAGGTAAAAACTTCACCAATCTGAATATGGAAATGGGTAAATCCTCTTCTGGCCTGTACGCCGAAAGCCACTGGCTGAAGAATACCGATGATGGTAGCCAGACCGGCGGCGTTGGCGCGGGTTACAATCTGGAAGTAGGTCCGGTTATGCTCAACGCTGGCGCGAAAGCTATCTACCTCGGGCCGAAAAAAGGCGATAACGGCGTCGCGTTTCCGGTCGGCGGCGGGGTGAACGTGGCCCTGACCGACAGCATCCACGTGTTTGGCGAAGGGTATGTCGCGCCGGACGGCCTGAACAACAGCGTAAAAAACTATGTCGAAGCGAACGGCGGCGTAAGCTGGTCCCCGATTGGTCCAGTGACGTTGAAAGTGGGTTACCGTCACGTGAGCGTTGACGGCAAAGAGGGTCGCCCAAACCACACCCTGATTGATGGCGCCTACGTGGGCGGCGGAGTCACCTTCTGATGAAACCACGTCTCGCCGCGCTCTCTGCGCTGAGCCTGGCGTTGCTGCTGACCGGCTGCACTCAGTATACCTGGGTGAAGCCGGGTTTAAGCGATGCCGAAATGCATAAAAAGCTCACCGAATGTGAAGCGCAGGCCCTGGTCGATCTCCCTCCGGATAACGTGGTGACCGGGTCCAGTTCAGAAAAAACGGACAAAAAACATAAGAAACAGGATGTTGAAACAAGCTATACGGTAGAAGACGCGAATGAATATCAGCGGGAGACCTTAGTCGACAGCTGTATGTTCAAAAGCGGCTGGGATAAAGTCGAAGTGCAATGAATCTATTATAAAAAAAACCTGCCGAATGGCAGGTTTTTTATGGCCGGGCTTAGCGGCGCACCACCACCAGCTTCTGGTTCACAAACTCTTTGATGCCGAGATCGGAGAGCTCCCGTCCGTAACCGGAACGCTTCACGCCGCCAAACGGCAGCTCCGGCGCGGTATCGGTAAGCCAGTTGATATAAACCATCCCGGTTTCAATGGCGGAGGCCATCCGTTTGGCGCGTTCGATATCCTGACTGAAGACCGCGCCGCCCAGACCATAGTGGGAATCATTGGCCAGCTGGATTGCCTCCTCGTCATTTTTCACCACGTAGATCTGCGCCACCGGGCCAAAGAACTCTTCGAAGTACGCCGGGTTGTCACGGGTGATACCGGTCAAAATGGTGGGTTCAAAGAAATTGCCTTCTCGTGCCACCGCTTTGCCGCCCAGATGCAGCGTAGCGCCATTTTTCACCGCCTCGTCCACCTGTTTGCTTAGGGTGTCCAGCGCATCTTTGGAAGAGAGCGGCCCCAGCGTGGTGCTTTCATCCAGCGGATCGCCGATTTTCACCTGGCGAAACGCCTCACTAAATTTCGCCAGAAACGACTCAGCGATATTTTCGTGCAGGATAAAACGCTTGGCAGCGGTACACACCTGGCCGGCGTTATTCAGCCGCGCCTGGACGCCGATTTTCACCGCGCGTTCCAGGTCGGCATCGTCCAGTACCACAAATACATCGTTACCGCCCAGTTCCAGCGTCGATTTCTTAATATGCTTCGCCGCCTGCGCCGCCACCACGCTGCCGGCTTTCTCCGACCCGGTGAGCGCCGCGCCCTGCACGCGATCGTCGGCGATAATCTTCGCCACCTGCTCCTGGGAGATAAACAGGTTGGTCCACGCCCCTTCCGGTGCGCCGGCCTCACGCACAAGATGGGCAAAGGTCTCCGCGCAGTGCGGCACAATGCTGGCGTGTTTGGCGATAACCGGGTTGCCGGCCGCCAGGTTTGGCGCCAGGACGCGCATCAGCTGGTAATAGGGGAAGTTCCACGGCTCCACCGCCATTAAGACGCCGATGGGATGATGCTCAACCCAGGCGTCGCCGAGTTCGGAGGGATATTTCACCGGCGCCAGCAACGATTTGGCGTTATCGGCATAATAGCGGGCGATCTGCGCGCAAAGTTTCACTTCGCCGCGGCTCTGCTTAATGAGTTTCCCCATCTCCTGGCTGGCGATTTTTGCCAGTTCCTCCGCCCGGCTGTCGATCAGATCAGCCAGCTTATGCAGTACCGCCAGCCGCGGTTCAATATCGCCTTTTGCCCAGGCTGAATGGTAGAGCGCATCCGCCTGCTGCAGCGCCGCCTCCACGTCCGCGTCGCTGTGCGCCGGGTACGTTTTAATAAGCTGATTGTTCGCAGGATTCACCGTCTGATAGGCCATATCGCATGTCTCCTTGTTATCGCTATTAAGGCAGTCAAAAATGCCGCCAAGGATATTAAGGGTAGTCGAGATGGCTGGCGATGCGGGTAAAGTTAGGTATATCCGGAATATTCCATAAAGAGGCTAACCGGGGCTACCCTCAGGCCGCCCCGGCGTTATCAATGTTCCAGCGTGGCGATCTCGTCGGCGGCCAGGCCAGTGATTTTCACCACCGTCTCGCGGGCAATACCGTCGGCCAGCATCCTCTGTGCAATGCGCAGCGCCTCGGCATGCTGTCCTTCTTGTCTGCCTTGTTGCCATCCTTCTTGCCGGCCTTCCCGTTTGCCTTTTCTGCGGCCCACTTCCTGTAATCTTTCGGCGATGGTCATCAATCTCTCCCTGTGCTGAGGAACCCGTTGCGCCACTTCGTGGATAAACCGGCCAAAGCGGCGCGCGTTGCCAGTCTGCAGCAGATAATTAAACAGCGTTTTTAGCTGTCTGTCATTAGCGTCCCCGCTAAGTAAAATCGTCGTCAGTTGCCCAACGATGTTCATTAAATCGCGCTGGCGAATATGCTTCTGTATCAGCTCAAGTAGCGCCACGCGCCGATGGCTAACGATTTCATCGTCGGGGATCACCGTGATATCCACCAGCGGAAAGGGCGAGATATAAAGCTCCCTCGCCAGTTGCGGATCGGTAAAGCAGTCCAGCCAGTTGAGCGACCACGGGTATGGCGTGGTCGCCCCGTGGTAGAACAGCATCGGCACCACCAGCGGCAGTCTGGTATGACCACGATCAAGATGGCGCTGCATCGCGGCGATGGCATAGCGCATCAGGCGAAAAGCCATCTGCGCGTCCGGCGAGCTCTGATGTTCGATAACCACATAAATGTAGCCCTCGCCAGACGCGGTTTTGAGTGACCACAGCACATCGGAGTACCAGGCCCGCAGGCTCTCCTCGATAAAGCTTGCCGATTCCAGCTGTAAGGTATCGAGGTCGCAGCGCTGACGCAGCGCAGGCGGTAAATGGATCGCCAGGAAATCACGCGCGGTGTCGGCCTGAGTGAGAAACTGTTTAAACACCGCATCATGCGGCGTCGAGGTGGTACCCTTTGCCATCGGCTCATCCCTGCCTGCTTATCCTGCAGGGACTCTACGCGCTCGGAATGTCTCTGACACCCGGGCAATACAACCTTTACGCACCGCCACGAAAATAGATTTCCCCGGACTGCAAGCGCGACATCCTTTTTCGAGGCGGTACGCAAATCCAGGCGGGCGACAGCCTCCGCGCAGCATGCTATAAACGACCTCTCCCTCCTCAGCAAAGGTCGATGCGGTGAACCATACCCGAGATATCCCCCAAACCTTCTGGCGAGACGATCGTCTACCGTGGCTGGAGCTGCGCAGCACCTGGCGCAGCCGCCAGGCCTACAAACGCCACAGCCACCCGCAGCTCTCGGTGGGGGCGATTATCGAGGGGGAAACGCGCTGCCTGTGCAATGGTGAGGAATATCTCCTGCAGCCCGGGGATCTGATCGTGATCCCCCCGCACACGCCGCATAGCTGTAATCCGCTGCATGACAGGCCGCGCAGCTATCATATGCTGTACCTGGAGGCGGCATGGTGCCACGCGCAGCGCCCGGATATTCCCCCTGGCGCCAGTATCGCCTCGCCGCAGCCACTGTTGCGCGACAGCCCTCTCTTTGCCTGTTTCCAGCAGGTTGTCGCCCTGATGAGCCGCGGGAGCCTTGAACAACTGCCCGCCCGGCTGGCGCAACTCCTGCACGCGCTGCCGCTGTGCGCCGCCGCGCCGCAGGCGCCACATCACGCCAGCGCCCTGCTGTTTCAGCGCCTGGCGACAGAACTGCCAGCGCCGCCGTCGCTGGATAAGCTGGCCCACGACAGCGCGCTTCGTAAAGAGACCGTTATCCGCGCCGTGAAACAGGATACCGGCCTGACACCCGCCAGTTTGATCAACATGGCGCGCATCGAATATGCGAAAACGCGTTTACGCGCCGGGGACCCTATTGCCGATGTCGGCTATCAGGCTGGCTTTGCCGATCAGAGCCATTTCCATAAAACCTTTGTCAGCTATACCGCCGCCACGCCGCGGCAATATGCGCACAGCAGATCAATATCCGACAATAAGTAATACGGCACTTCGCTTAGGGTGGCCTCAGTACCATTATCGAGGCCACTATGCATACCTTATCGACGCTCTTTCCCGCCGCCTTCCCGGCGCTAGCCCTGTCTCACTTTGTCGCTCTGCTCAGCCCGGGCCCTGATTTTTTTCTGCTGGTCGGCTACGCCGTGCGCTACCGGATCCGCGGCAGCATCGGATTGTGTCTCGGCATCGCCGCCGGCAATGCGCTGTATATTGTTCTCGCCATCGTCGGCTGGGGACTTCTGCGCCAGGCGCCGCTGCTGTTTTTGCTCATTGAGCTGTTGGGGGCGGGCTATTTACTGTGGGTTGGCAGCCTGCTGATACGCAGCCGTCCCGCGACGCTGGCGGTGGAGAGCATTCGCGCATCGCGTCCGGGGTTCGGCAGGCAGCTGCTGCTCGGGCTGGGGTCATCGCTGCTCAACCCCAAAAACGCTCTGTTTTATCTGGCGCTGATGACTTCCCTGCTCGGGCCGGCGGTCACCCTGCTGCAGCAAACGGTGAGCGGGTTGTGGATGGTCAGCGTGGTGTTCTTCTGGGATTTACTGCTGGTGAGTGCGATTGCGCTGCCGCAGGTACAGCGCCGCCTGGGCGCCATCGTCTGGCGAGTCGAGCGGGCGGCAGGGGCGGTCCTGATGATCTTCGGTCTGTGGATTATCTGGCGATTTTTGCACGACCTCGCCGTCAGGTTATATGCTTAAGTTTATGGAAAAACTCGCTGAACTCAAACGCGCCAAACTGCTGGCGCTGTCGCTGCTGCTGATCGCCGCCGCGCTATTTATCACCACCCTGCTGCTGCCGCCGACGCCGTGGGTCAGCGCGCTAAAGGCCATTTCCGAAGCGGCGATGGTCGGGGCGCTGGCCGACTGGTTTGCGGTGGTCGCGTTGTTTCGTCGTATTCCGCTGCCCTTTGTCGCCCGCCATACGGCGATTATCCCGCGTAACAAAGACCGCATCGCCGATAATCTTGGCCGCTTTGTCGAGGAGAAGTTCCTCGATACCCCGTCGCTGGTCGCGTTGATCCGCCGCTATGAGCCAGCCCTGATGCTCGGCAACTGGTTCAGCCAGCCGGAGAATGCCCGGCGGGTCGGCCAGCATCTGCTGCAGGTGATGAGCGGTTTTCTTGAACTGACCGACGACGCGCGCATTCAGCGCCTGCTGCGCCGCGCGGTACATAAGGCGATCGATAAAGTCGACCTGACGCAGACCAGCGCCATGATGCTGGAGGGAATGACCCGCGACAATCGCCACCAGAAGCTGCTGGATTCGCTGATAAGCCAGCTTATCGCCCTGCTGCAGCGGGACAACTCCCGCGCCTTTATCGCCCGCGGCATCGTGCGCTGGCTGGAGACCGAGCACCCGCTGAAGGCCAAACTGTTACCCACCGAGTGGCTCGGCGAGCACAGCGCCGAGATGGTCACCGATGCGGTGAATACCCTGCTGGACGAGGTGAGCCATGACCGTACCCACCAGATCCGCCAGGCCTTCGACCACGCGGTGCAGAAGCTTATCGACAACCTGAAATCCGACCCGCTCATGGCGCAGAAGGCCGAGAACATCAAAGCATATCTGAAAAATGATGAGACCTTTAACCGCTATCTCGGTGAAGTGTGGGGCGACCTGCGCAGCTGGGTAAAAAACGATATCAGCAGCGATGACTCACGTATTAAGCAGCGCATCGCCGAGGCTGGCCAGTGGTTCGGTGAAACCTTACTCCGCGACGACGCCCTGCGCGAATCGCTTAACGAACACCTGGAACAGGCGGCGCACCGGGTGGCGCCGGAGTTCGCCGCCTTCCTCACCCGCCATATCAGCGACACGGTGAAGAGCTGGGACGCCCGCGATATGTCGCGGCAGATCGAGCTCAATATCGGTAAAGATCTGCAGTTTATCCGCATCAACGGCACCCTGGTGGGGGGGACCATCGGCCTGATGTTGTGGCTGTTCTCGCAGATCCCCTCGCTGCTGCATCTGCATATTGGTTAGCAATGATACTATCCGAACAATAGCGCTGATAAATATTCCACAGGGAGGGAGAAATGATGCACCGGATTTCCCACTGGCTGACCCGCCACGCCGCCGCGCTGTTCTTCCCGGCGGCGCTCATTCTGTATGATTTTTCAGCCTATCTCACTACCGACCTGATCCAGCCGGGGATCCTCCACGTGGTGCGGGATTTCAATGCCGATGTGGCGCTGGCTCCTGCCTCGGTGAGCCTGTATATGGCCGGCGGCATGGCGCTGCAATGGCTGTTGGGGCCGCTCTCTGACCGGATCGGACGGCGTCCGGTACTGCTCACCGGCGCGCTGATTTTCACCCTCGCGTGCCTGGCGACGTTGTTCACCACCTCCATGACCCAGTTCCTGATTGCCCGCTTCGTGCAGGGCACCAGCATCTGCTTTATCGCCACCGTCGGCTACGTCACCGTGCAGGAGGCCTTTGAGGAAAAAAGATCGATCAGGCTGATGGCGGTGATCACCTCCGTCGTGCTGGTGGCGCCGATCGTCGGCCCGCTCTCCGGCGCGGCGCTGATGCATTTCATCCACTGGAAAGCGCTGTTCGGCATCATCGCCGCCATGGGGCTGGTGGCCTGGCTCGGCCTGCTGTTGACCATGCCGGAGACGGTGCGCCGCGGCGATGTGCCATTCAGCCTGCCCGGCGTGCTGCGCGATTTCCGCGCCGTCTTTCGTAACCGCATCTTTTTACTCGGCGCCGCCACGCTGTCGCTGAGCTATATTCCGCTGATGAGCTGGGTGGCGGTATCGCCAGTGATTTTAATGGACGCCGGCGGACTGACCACCAGCGAGTTCGCCTGGAGCCAGGTACCAGTCTTCAGCGCCGTCATCATCGCTAACCTGTCGGTGGCGCGCTGGGTAAAAGATCCCACCCGCCCGCGCTTTGTGCTCAGCGCGGTCCCGATACAAATGCTCGGCCTGGCCATCCTGATCGTTGGGAATCTGATATGGCCGCACGTCTGGCTGTGGTCAGTGCTCGGCACCTGCTTCTACGCCTTCGGCATCGGGCTGATTTTCCCGACGCTGTTTCGCTTTACCCTCTTTTCCAACGACCTGCCGAAAGGCACGGTCTCCGCCTCGCTGAATATCGTGATCCTCAGCGTCAGCGCGTTATCGATTGAAGGCGCGCGCTGGCTGTGGTTCCATGGCGGCAGACTCCCCTTCCACCTGTTGGCGGTGGCCGCCGGGATCGTCGCCGCCTGCTGCCTGGCCGGACTGTTACGCCATCAGCGCCAGTGTGGGCAAGCGGTGATCGAAGCCCGGCAGTCGTGAGCCCTTTTACGGAGAAAGCTCCATCATGAACGACATTGAACTCAGCCCGGCACAGCGCGACCTGCTGCGCGATAAGCTCAGCAAGTACTGCGAAGAGACCTTCAACCTCGAGCTGGAGCAGTTTGATGCCGAGTTTTTTGTCGACTTTATCGCCAAAGAGCTGGGGCCGCTGTTTTACAACGCCGGTATCGAAGAGGCCATCCGCACCCATCTGGCGTGGAGCGAGCGGATCCAGGAAGAGATGGATTTGAAGAAGGTCTATTAACGCCGCGCGCAGACGCAGGAGATCAATAAAAGCTCACAAACAACAGGGCTATAATGGCGACTCTTTCAGCATCTCCCGTGTACGGGGAAGGAAAATCATGTCGCTTATCACCGATCTACCCGCCATTTTTGACCAGTTCTCAGAAGCTCGCCAGAAGGGCTTTCTCACCGTCATGGATCTTAAAGAGCAGAACGTGCCGCTGGTGGGCACCTACTGCACCTTTATGCCTCAGGAGATCGCCATGGCGGCGGGCGCCATTGTCGTTTCACTGTGCTCCACCTCCGATGAAACCATCGAGGAAGCGGAAAAAGATCTGCCGCGCAACCTCTGCCCGCTGATCAAAAGCAGCTATGGCTTCGGCAAAACCGATAAATGCCCGTACTTCTATTTCTCTGACCTGGTGGTTGGGGAAACCACCTGCGACGGCAAAAAGAAAATGTATGAGTACATGGCCGAGTTCAAGGCGGTCCACGTCATGCAGTTGCCGAACAGCGCCAGCGATGCCGCTTCCCGCGCACTGTGGAAAACGGAGATCCTGCGCCTGCAGCAGGTGATTGAGGCCCGGTTTGGCACGCCGATTAGCGAAGCGGCGCTGCGCGAAGCCATCGTGTTGAAAAATCGCGAGCGCCGGGCGCTGGCCCACTTTTATCGTCTCGGGCAACTCAATCCGCCGGCGCTCAGCGGCGGCGACATCCTGAAAGTGGTGTATGGCGCCACCTTCCGTTTCGACAAAACCGCCCTGATTGATGAACTGCATGCCATGGCGGACCGCATCCATCAGGAGTGGCGGCAGGGTAAACGGCTGGAACCTCGTCCGCGGATCCTGATCACCGGCTGCCCGATCGGCGGCGCGGCGGAAAAAGTGGTCCGCGCCATCGAGGAAAACGGCGGCTGGGTGGTCGGCTATGAAAACTGCACCGGCGCGAAAGCCACCGAGCGCTGCGTGGCGGAAGAGGGCGACGTCTACGACGCCTTAACCGATAAATATCTCGCCATCGGCTGCTCCTGTATCTCCCCCAACGACCAGCGTCTGCAGCTGCTGAGCCAGATGGTGGAGGAGTATCAGGCCGACGGGGTGATCGACGTCATTTTGCAGGCCTGCCATACCTATGCCGTGGAATCGCTGGCGATTAAACGCCATCTGCGCAAGCAGCACGACCTTCCTTATATGGCGATAGAAACCGACTATTCGACGGCGGACCTCGGCCAGCTCAGCACCCGCGTCGCCGCCTTTATCGAAATGTTGTAAGGAGCTCGCGTGAACTATACGGTTGGCATTGATTCCGGCTCCACCGCCACAAAAGGCATCCTGCTGGCGGACGGCGTCATTGTACGCCGCTTCCTCTGCCCCACTCCCTTTCGCCCCGCCGACGCCATCCATAAGGCCTGGGAAACGCTACGCGCTGGCCTCACGGAGACGCCTTTTTTAACCCTCACCGGCTATGGTCGCCAGCTGGTGGATTTTGCCGATAAGCAGGTGACGGAGATCTCTTGTCACGGCCTCGGCGCTCGCCTGCTGGCGCCGGACACCCGCACGGTGATTGACATCGGCGGCCAGGACAGCAAAGTCATCCAGCTGGACGCCGAGGGCAATCTCAGCGACTTCCTGATGAATGATAAATGCGCCGCCGGCACCGGCCGCTTTCTGGACGTCATTTCACGGACGCTTGGCGCCAGCGTCGAACAACTCGACAGCATCACTGCAGACGTCGAGCCGCATGCGATTACCAGCATGTGCACGGTGTTTGCCGAATCGGAGGTCATTAGCCTGCGGTCGGCCGGCGTCGCGCCGGAGGCGATTCTGGCCGGGGTGATTAACGCCATGGCCCGGCGCAGCGCGAACTTTATTGGCCGCTTATCGGCGCAGGGGCCACTGCTGTTTACCGGCGGCGTCAGCCACTGCGCCACCTTTGCCCGGATGCTGGAAAGCCATGTCGGCATGGCGGTGACAACCCATCCCGACGCCCAGTTTGCCGGGGCGATCGGCGCGGCGCTGATCGGCCAGCGCCAGCGGAGGCGCGGATGACAACCTTCCTGTTTTTATTTCATTCCACGGTGGGGGTGGTGCGGATGCGCAAAGCCCTGCAGGCGGCGGGAATGACCTTCGAGGTGAAGGATATTCCGCGCCAGCTGCGCAGCGGCTGCGGGCTGTGCATTTACCTGAGCTGCATGCCTGGCGATGAGCAACGATGGGTTATACCCGGCGAAACGGCAGCCCTGTTTCGCGTCGCCGGAACTGACTATCACCTGTTGGCGAACTTTCCGCGACCGGCGTGAGTTTACCATCCGATGCGATCTTGCCGTTATTCCCCGGCTGCCTATGCGCACCGCGGTAGCCCGGATGAGGCGTTAGCCGACATCCGGGACGCTTCCCCGGTAGCGCTTACGCTTACCGGGGCTACCGACAAAATGCCCAACCGTAGCCCGGGTAAGGCGTAAGCCGCTACCCGGGGGCTGGCAGCTTAGCCTCAGCCCAACAGCTGGCGAACGCAGGATTTGAATACCCGCACGCCATCCGCCAGCGCGGTGCGATCGAAATGCATTTCCGGATGATGCAGGCCCGGCAGCAGGTTGCAGCCCAGTCCCCAGAAGCCACCTTTCACCGCCGGGCGCAGACGCAAATAGTGGAAAAAATCTTCGCTGCCCGGCGTACTCTTCGCGGCCGTTAAGCCCGCCTCGCCAAAGGTTTCGCATATTGCCTGGCTTATGATAGCCGTGGCTTCTGCGTCGATAATCGCCGCCGGCATCTCTTTGACTACCCGGATGTCGACGCTGGCGCCATATGCTGCTGCGCTACTCTCGATAGCCCTGACCACGCGTTCTTTGAGTGTCGCCATGCCGTCATTTTCCTCGCAGCGCAGATCCCAACAGACGTGCGCTTTCGCCGGCACCGAATTGGTGACACCCGCATCGCAAAGAAAGCGCGTCGCTTTCGCGCTCCAGGTGAGCGACGGCGCCAGATGGATACCGTTCACCGCCTGTACTGCATGCGAGGCGGCATCCAGCGCGTTAATGCCCAGATGCGGACGAGCGGCGTGAGCGGCTTTGCCGTGAAAATCCACCATCACCGTCGCCGAAGCGGAATAGTACATTGCCGGTACCGCCTGGCCCATCGGACACTCTTCCAGCGGCCGGAGATGGAAGCCGAACAGCATCTCTACGTCATCCAGTACCCCGGCCTCCGTTAAAGCGATCGCGCCCGTCCCCAGCTCTTCAGCAGGCTGAAAAAGCACTTTTAACTTCCCACGCTTTACCAGTCCCTCGGCGAGGATCTCTTCGGCGGCGGTTAATACCACCGAAGAGTGGCCATCATGACCGCAGGTATGACGGGCCTCTAAGCGGCCATCGATAATATGGCCCAGCGCATCCATATCTGCCCGTAGCGCCACCACTGGCCCCGGTTCCCCGCTATCGATTTCGGCGACAATCCCGGTAGTCCCGCCAACGTTGCGGTGAACCCGGAACCCTGCCGCCGCCAGGGCGTCGCCGATGTAAGCCGAGGTTTTGTACTCCTCAAAGCCCAACTCAGGTATTTGGTGCAGATAATTGAAATGCTCTAACGTTCGCGACACGACTGACTCCTTGCCTTTCATTATGCCATCACGCGCATGACCAGCATGGCGATGACGGCGTTGATAATGCTCACCGCCATCAGCAGCGGCCAGTATTTTTTCGGGACATCCGCCACCCCAAGCAGCCGCCCCATATACTGTAGTTGCGAACCCATCAGGAAGATGGCCGGGATCAGGATAGTGACGTCCGCCACGTTGAGGGTGCCTTTACTCAACAGGCTCACCGCCACTCCCGTCCCCGCCGAGGCGGAAAGCCAGGAGGTGAGCAGCACGGTAATCGCTTCGCCCGGTAAGCCAAACAGGCCCATCAGCGGCGCGCAGACCTGGCCTATCAACTGCATCACCCCGAGCAAATTAAGCATTTCGGCGATCACATATGCCATTAATACATTCGGCATCAGATTGTTGATGGCGATATTAAATCCTTTACGTGCACCGATAACAAAAATATCAAACGGATTACTGGCCACTTTTGCCGAATTACTCATTATCAAAATCCCCTTTATAGGCCGTATTCAAAACCAGACGGGTGATTGCCGCGCCCACGAATTTCAGCACAAACATTAACAGCAGCGGAATAATAATAGGGATGGTTAACGATGCGAAAAGCGCTGAGCCAATGGAGAAATAGTTATTGATCAGACCGGCGCCGGAATATTGCCATGCCCCCATAATCACCACATCTTTCCGACTAATTTTTTTGCTGTCATACAGCTCTTTGGTCAACGCGGCCCCGGCATCGGTGCTTTGGAGGTCGGTAATTAACGCCAGACCGGTATAACCCGGGATCCCCAGTAACGGGCGTAACAACGGCGTCAGCAGCTTATGCGCTGCACGTATCGCGCCATAATGGGTAAAGATTTCCAGCAACCCCAGCGCCAGCATCACCGTAGGGACCAGCGACAGCGCAAACAAGAAACCGGCCTTGGCGCTGATGCCGCCGCTGCCGATAAAAGTGTTAGTTTCCGGGGTCTTCATCGTACCAAATGCGCCGCCGAGGGTGGTAAAGTCGAAAGCCCCCAGCCAGGCCATCCCTTCCACTTTAAACAGCAGCCCGGAGAAGACTAATAACACCACCACCAGCGAGATCCATGCCCCAGGTCCTACCCGCCACTCATTTGTCGCGTCGTCGGAGGAACGTTCCAACGTTTTATTTTCACTCATACCCTGTCCTCACATTATGAAATATCTTATTGGTCTTTTGCCATTTGGACGCTTTTCAATGTATTGGTTTTGGCATTGATTATTTTGACGTAAAACACCCATCAATAAATAAGGTGCCTCTCTTTTCCCGAAAAGCCGGCAACAGGCATATACCTCACTTATTTATCTTTTTACTGGCATATCGATATCTTATTATTGGCAACCACCGGTGGTACTGGTTTATTGCCATGGCAGTTAATCCGTTCCGTGACTCCCCTTGTCTGTTATGTACCTGAATCACGATTATCTATAACTAGCCGGGATGATAAATGTCTGGTAAAGGATGTTATTGTTGACCTGAAGTCAACAAAGGAGGGAGACAGGATGTTGCATGAACGACCCATGAGCTATCTGTACGAAGTGGGGATCCAGGGGGGCATTCGGCGGGCCGCTGATATTCTGGGGATTAATCCGTCGGTTATCAGCCGCCAGATAGCGCAGCTGGAGCGAACGCTGGAACTCCCTCTGCTGGAGCGACAGGGGCGCAATGTGGCGCTCACTGAAGCCGGACGTTTGCTGGCCGAGGATTACCACGAAAGCCGCCAGCGGCGGGAAAAGCTGGAGAGTCATCTAAAGGATTTACGCCATATGCGTGGCGGCACCATCTCTGTGAGAATTGGCGGGGGGTTGGTGACGACCTTTATCGAGTCGGTGATGAGCACGTTTTCGCAGTCGTGGCCGAACGTATTCGTTGATATTAGCGTCGGCAATATGCAGGAGATGCTCAACGATATCGCCAGCGGTGAAGCGGATATGGCGGTCGCCTTCGGCCCCATCGGCAATCCGGAGCTTAAACGCCACAGCTTCCAGTGGGGGCCCATCTGCGCGGTGGTCTCTCCGCAGCATCCCATCGCGCGACAGTCGATGGTGACCATCGATGAGCTGACGCAATATCGCCTGATCGCCCTGACAGAAAGCTTTGGCCTACAGCGCCATATGAACGCCATGTTTAAAACCGCCGGGCGGCAGTTTCATCCGGCCTATCGCTGCAACCTCTTTTCCACCGCCATGAGCCTGAGCCAGGCCGGTCTGGGGATCTCTTTCATGACCGAATTCGCCGCCCGGGAAGCAATCGCTCACGGCATACTAAAGGCGGTCCCCATCGACCATCCGATCGCCAGCAGCGCCCAATGCCACTTATTACGCAACTCGAACCGCCGCTTTCCCCCCGCCGCGCACCATATGTGGCGCTTACTCCATAACGCCTTTCGCGATGCGCAGCGGGCGATGACGGTGTGACCCTATTCGCTCACCACAAAGCGCGTCGCCGCAAAGCAGTTCAGCAGACGGTGCATGAGAAAGACCAGAGTCAGCGTCACCACCAGCGAGACCGTCACCGAGGTGATGCGGTACAGGTCGCTGAATACCAGATCCTGATAGGGATGCAGATTCTGGCCGAACATAATGCCGATGGTGGTGATGCTGGCGAAGCCCACCCCGGCGCCCACTTTCTCCATCACGTGCAGGCGGGCGCTGAAGGCCAGCCCGAGACCAATCAGCGGCATCATCAGGATCATGTGGTTGCTGAAATCATAGATGATCAGTTGCACCACCAGAATATAGAGACAGGCCAGCACCACCCCGACGACGCGCCAGATCGAGCTGATCACCGCCCCGCGATAGTGCATCGGAAACAGGATCAGGATCCCGGCCATCAGCGCCGACAGCGAGTCACTGAGATCGCAGATCTGGAACACCACAAAGATGATCGTCGCGACCGTACCGGAGAGCAGCGACTCGTGGCGAATGCGGGCGGCGTCTTTTTCAATGCGCGGCGGCGGCTTGCGCGATTCGACGTCCGGGATCAGGTAATGCAGCAGCGCGCTCAGCGCCACCGCCAGCACACAGGCTTCCATATTGGAGAACATCAGGGTGTGCCAGTTGCTGGTGGGATAGCTCATAAAGTTGAGCATCGTGCTCTGGCACACCACGCCCATAGACCCCAGCAGAAACAGCGGCCCCTGGCTCATAAAGCGAAAACGCATCACGTACAGGGCGAACACCACCAGGGTCATAATCACCGGCCACTGCGACAGATAACCGACGATCAGTACCATTTCGACGCAGTTCACCGCCGCGCTGAACACAAACTGGCGGGCGACATGGCGGTTGAACACCGGCACCAGCGACATCAGCATCAGCGGATACACCACAAAAAATACGCCGTACTGCACGTCGTAGAAGGTGGAGATGCTGAGCGCAATCGTCCCGGCCACGGCGATACGCACCGTCTGGCGAAAATCATTCGCCGTGTAGACGATATTGCCGTGCGGCGTAAAGACGTGCGCCAGGGTATTAATAGACATAGTGCAACCAGCTCACCAGGTGGATCTGCAGGCCGGCAAAGGTGCGGGCGAAAGGTCCTTCGCTATTGTACAGTTGCACCGTAGCGCGGGCGCCGGTCGGCAGCGGTTTGTCTAGCGGCTGATCCAGGGCGACGTGAATGCGCATGCGCTGTGCGTCGCGCACCCAGCGGGTGGACTGCTCCGGCTGCGACAGCTGGCCGTTCACCGCCTCCTGCCCCGCCAGAATCCCGGCATCGCTGCTGGTGACGTGCGCCGGGAAGACTTGCCCCGGCAGGGCATCAAAGACCACCGCTGCATCGGTATTCACCGCCGTGTGGCGCAGGCTCTTCTCACGGAAGTCAGCGACGATGTCAGTGTTGTTGTTGACCAGCGCCAGCACAGCCGTCGCCGCGGTGGCGTAGATCCCCGGGTTAAGCTGCAGGTTGCTGACCATACCATCAGTTTCGGCACGCACCTGGGTCCAGGCCAGGTTCAGCTGCGCCTCCTCCAGCGCATTACGGTATTTCTGCAGAGTGACGTTGCGCTTATCGTCGCGCTCGCCGCGCTGGATCAGCAGGTTCTGGATCTGCGCGTTCAGCGCCGAGACCGACTGCTCGCTGGTCTGCCAGGTGGTCCGCACCTTATCGAGGTCGGACTGCGAGACGTTCTGCATCGTACTCAGGCGCTGGTAGCGATCGAGCGTGACCTTATCGTTACGGGCGGTGTACTGTGCGGTGCGCAGGTTGGCGCGGGCGGCGGCGATTTGTGCATCCAGTTGCTGGTTGCTCAGTTTCGCCTGCTCAAGGGCGATCTGCGCCGCTTCAACTTTATTAATGAATGGCGTTGGGTCGAGCTCATACAGCAGGTCGCCCTTTTTCACCTGGCTGTTGTTGTGCACGTAAACGTGCGAGACATAGCCGGAGACCCGCGACGAAACCGGGGTCACCACGCGCATCACGGTGGAGTCCGGCGTCAGCGGGATCCAGATATCGGCAACGATAAACCAGGCGAATATTCCCAGAAAAGCGGCAATACTCACCCGTACCCAGCGGGCAAATTTTTGTTCAGGCGTCATCATAGTGTGTTAGATCTTGTTATCTTCTTCGCGGATATTCCGCAAACGGCAGGCGATTTGATTTAATGTGGCGCTGAAGGTGGCGAGGTCGGCCTCCGGGATGGTCTGAGTCACGCGTTCCTGATAGGTCTCGATCACGCAGCTCAGTTTTTCCAGAATCGCCCGCCCCTCGGCGGTCAGCGTCAGCAGGCGAATGCGTTTGTCATATGGCGATGTAGAACGCACCAGATAGCCCTGCTTTTCCAGTAACGAGAGGGTGCGCATCAGCGGCGGCAGTTCAATTCCCTGCACCTCCGCCAGTTCGCTGACCGAGACGTTGTCTCCCAGCTGATGCAGTTGCATCAACACCGTCCAGCTGGACTGGGTGAGTCCGGTATCGGTGATAGCGGAGTCAATAATGGCGCGCCACTGGCGCACCACCATGGCCATTCTCATCCCCAACGGGCGGCGGACAAACAGGTCGTCTTCGGTCACAGGTTTTCCTCTCATTGTTGAGAAGAAAATAATACTTATCAGGGTAAGTATCAAGAAACGGACGATCGCGCCGCATCAATTGATAAATTTCGTGAATGTATTCCCCGGCGTCGCCAGCGCTTACCGGGGCAAAGAAGGAATGATGCCTGAAAAAAACCGCACTTTTTAATTGATCTGATCCCGACGCAGGCCGATGTCTTTCAGCTGTTCGTCGCTCATTCGCTGCAAAGCTCTGCGCGTTTGCTCCTGAAGCCACCATTTTTTGATAAACCGCACCAGCAGTACGAAACCGATAAATGGCTGTCTTGCCCTGTTCTCGTGAAATTCCATCCTCTACCTCCTCACCTTGCCAGAGGCTTTATCTTCACGGATTTGGGGCCAAGGAATACAGATTCACAAAACGCTTTTCTTTAACATACAGATTAGCTAAAACGTACACCAGAGCCCAATTTTTACGCCAATCTGTACTGGTTATTCCATCTGTATGGCGGAAATTAAGGATACAGCATGACCCGCTACCAACATCTCGCTACGCTGCTGGCCGAACGCATCGAACAGGGCCTGTATCGCCACGGCGAAAAACTGCCGTCGGTGCGCAGCCTGAGCCAGGAACATGGCGTCAGCATCAGCACCGTCCAGCAGGCCTATCAGTTGCTTGAGCAGCAGCAGATGATCGTACCGCAGCCGCGATCGGGCTATTTCGTTGCCCCGCGCAAGGCCCAGCCGCCGGTGCCGCCGATGTCGCGTCCGGTACAGCGCCCGGTGGAGATCACCCAGTGGGATCAGGTGCTGACCATGCTCGACGCCCGCTACGATAAATCGATTATCCCCTTCGGCGGCGGCTCGCCGGATGTCACACAGCCAAGCCTGAAGCCTATCTGGCGCGAACTGAGCCGGGCGATCCAGCATAACCTCAGCGAAGTGCTGAACTATGACGAGCTGGCCGGGCGCCGCGAGCTGAGGGAGCAGATCGCCCGTCTGATGCTTGACGGCGGCTCGGTAGTGACGGCTGACGATCTGGTGCTCACCAGCGGCTGCCATAGCGCGCTGTCTCTGGCCTTGCTGTCGGTATGCCAGCCTGGCGATATCGTGGCGGTGGAATCTCCCTGCTACTACGGCACGATGCAGATGCTGCGCGGACTGGGATTAAAGACCATTGAGATCCCTACCGATCCGGAAACCGGGATCAGCATTGAGGCTCTGGAGCTGGCGCTGGATCAGTGGCCGATCAAAGGGGTGATCCTCGTGCCAAACTGCAATAACCCGCTGGGCTTTATCATGCCGGACGCTCGCAAGCGCGCGGTGCTGAACCTGGCCCAGCGCCACGATATCGTGATTTTCGAGGATGATATTTACGGCGAGCTGGCCACCGAGTACCCGCGCCCGCGCACCATTCACTCCTGGGATATCGACGGCCGGGTGATGCTCTGCAGCTCTTTTACCAAAACCATCGCCCCCGGCCTGCGCATCGGTTGGATAGCGCCCGGGCGCTACTACGACAAGCTGCTACAGATGAAGTATGCCGCCAGCGGCACTAACGTCCCCTCCACTCAGCTGGCGGCCTGTAATTTTATTCGCGAAGGCCACTACCACCGTCACGTACGGCGGATGCGGCAGATCTATCAGCGTAATATGGAGATCTACACCTGCTGGCTGCGGGAATTTTTCCCCTGCGGGATCTGCGTCACCCGGCCAAAAGGTGGTTTTATGCTGTGGGTGGAGCTCCCGGAGCAGGTGGATATGGTCTGCGTCGCCAAACAGCTGTGCCGGTTGAAGATCCAGGTCGCGCCGGGCTCGCTGTTTTCGGCAGCGGGCAAGTATCGCAACTGCGTCAGGATCAACTGCGCCCTGCCGCCGACCGAGAAACATAAAGCGGTGATGGTGAAGCTGGGAGAAGCGGTGAAGGTGGCGATGGAGTGAAGTTTAACCTGTTCTCCCCGGTGGCGCTGCGCTTACCGGGGCTACGGGTTACCCCGCGTCCGCAAATCAGCTTCACTGGTCAAAAAACACCATTCCCTTATACGGCTGCTCACGGCAGGCGGCCAGCCGCTGGTCGAGACTGCCGACGTGCAGCTCCAGCTTGTGGCCATCGGGATCGAGGAAATAGTGCGAGGCGCCTTCGCTGCGGTTTAGCTTCCAGACCGCCACGCCGGCAACCTCCAGGCGGGCGGCGAAGCTGGCGAAATCCGCCTCGCTAATGCTAAACGCATAATGGGTGTAGTCGCTCTCTTCCGACGGGGTGATGCGCCGCTGCGGATCCAGCGACAGGCACAGCCACAGATCGCCGCAGGAGAGATAGGCGCCACTGTCCCAGCGGGCGTGCAGCGTCATGCCCAGCAGTTGCTGATAAAACGCCACGCTCGGCGCCAGCTGGCTGACTGCCAGGGTCAGGTGATTCAGTCCACTCAGCATGTCTGTTCCTCCAGTGAATTCACAATGAACTGACGCAGCCATTGATGCGCCGGGTCGCGGTGCCAGCGCTCGTGCCACAGCATCAGCATCTCAAAGCCGGCGACCGCCAGTGGCGGCTCGACGACTTCCAGCCCGCTCTGCCCGCGCACCAGCCGCTCCGGCAGCACCGCCACCAGATCGCTATTGCGCAGGGTCTCCAGCATAAACAGGAAATGTGGCACGGAAAGGACAACCCGCCGCGCCAGGCCAAGATTCGCCAGCGCGGTATCGGTCGCCGCGCTGAAGCCGCCCCCGTCCGGGGAGACGATCACGTGCTCCAGCTGACAGAACGTTTCCAGGCTAAGCCCAGGCCGCAGCGCCGGATGCTCCGCCCGGCCTGCCAGCACATAGCGTTCGCGAAACAGCAGGCGCTGATGTAGCCCCGGCGGCGCGCCCTCGCGGGTATGAAAGAAGAGATCTACTGTATCGCTGGCCGCCTGCTGCTCCAGCCGCGCCGGCTGTAGCTCGAACACCGCCAGCCGACTGCCGGGAGAGGCCAGCCGTAGCCTGCCCAGCATCGGCAGGAGGATCGCCGAGGCCATATAGTCCGTCGCTGCCACCCGCCAGGTCTCCGCCGCCGTCGCCGGATCAAAAGGCGCCACCGGCGCCACCGCCTGCTCCAGTGCGGCTAGCGCTGCGCGCAGCGGCTGGCGAAGTTCATCGGCGCGGGCGGTGGGCTGCATGCCGCGCGGACCCGGCATCAGCAGCGGGTCGGCGAAAATCTCCCGCAGCCTGGCGAGCTGAATGCTCACCGAGGGCTGCGACAGATTCAGCCGCTGCGCCGCCCGGGTGACATTATTTTCACTGAGCAGCACATCAAGCGTGCGCAGCAGATTAAGATCCAGACGATGTAAATTAATCACAGCTATACCTGGAATTTAAGTAATTAATTTCTACTATAGCGTCAGCTTTCCTACTCTGCAGCTCTCCATACGCCAGAGGTGATGTTATGAAAGTACTGCTGATTTACGCCCATCCGGAACCGCGCTCGCTTAATGGCGCGCTGAAAAATTTTGCCGTCCGCCATCTGCAGCAGGCCGGCCATGAAGTGCAAGTCTCCGATCTCTACGCCATGCGCTGGAAGGCCGGGTATGACGCCGATGACAGCGGCGCCCCGCCGGTCGGCGAGTTCTGGCGGCCGACCCTCGATTCCAAACAGGCCTTTGCCCAGGGCACCCAAAGTGCGGATATCGCAGCCGAGCAGGAAAAGCTGCTGTGGGCTGATACGGTGATTTTCCAGTTCCCGCTGTGGTGGTTCTCAATGCCCGCCATCATGAAGGGCTGGATCGACCGGGTGTACGCCTGGGGCTTTGCCTATGGCGTCGGCGAGCACAGCGACCGCCACTGGGGCGATCGCTATGGGGAAGGCACCTTCGTCGGCAAACGGGCGATGCTGATCGTCACCGCCGGCGGCTGGGCGGAACACTATTCACCGCGCGGGATCAATGGCCCCATCGACGACATCCTGTTCCCCATTCAGCACGGTATGCTGTTCTATCCCGGCTTTGAGGTGCTTCCGCCGCTGGTGTTCTACCGCACGGATAAAACCGATGCCGGGCAATTCGCCGACCAGTGCGCCACGCTGGCCGAGCGGCTGGACACGCTGTGGCAAACCGAGCCCATTCCATTCCGCCGGCAGAATCATGGCGATTATCTGATCCCGTCGCTGACGCTGCGCCCGGAGCTGGCGCCGGGGCAAAGCGGCCTGGCGGTGCATCTGGCAACGAAATAAACCTCAACGCGATAGCCCATCCGGGTTATCGCGTTCATTAATATGACAATTTGTGAGCCTCCACGCATTAACGGTATCCCGTCGCACGAAGCCACCTCTCATATTGATAGCGATCAAGAATAATCATACCGTCTGGTCGGTATGATTCCGGCCATGAATATGGAAGCCCAGCATCGTAAAAAAGATCCCGTCCGTCTCCACCGTCAGTTGCTTGAATCGGCAGCGATGATTGCCGGCCGGGATGGTATCGCCGCCCTGTCGCTGAACGCCGTCGCCCGCGAGGCTGGCGTGAGCAAAGGTGGCCTCCTGCATCACTTTCCCAATAAGCAGGCGCTGATTTTCGCCCTGTTCGCCCGGCTGCTGGCGATCATGGAAAAGGCGATTAGCGAACTGATGGCCGCCGATAACATCGCTTACGGGCGCTTTACCCGCGCCTATTTGCGCTATCTGTCCAACCCGGAGCTGACGGACACTCACGAAAGCCGCCAGTTGATGGTGCTGTCGCTGGCGATGCCGGACGAGCCGGTGCTGCGAAAATGCTGGCGCGACTGGATGCTGGATCACCTGGCGCAGGGCGATGCGCTGGATAACGGCCCGACCGGCACGCTGGTACGCTACGCGGCCGACGGCATCTGGTTATCGGAACTGACCGAAGGGCGCACCATGAGCAATGAACACCGCCAGTCGCTGGTGAACGATCTGACCAAAATGACGCTTCCCGCGTGAAGCGAATAGAGTGAGGCCGCGATGCGCTATAACATCAATGCCCGTCTCATTTATGATGCAACGGACGGCACGCTTACCCTGCCCGGCAGCGATGAACCGGATAGCCAGCTATCCATCACCGCCAGCGCGCTACTCTATTTTTTTCTCCGCCATACCGGCGTCGTCAGCCGCGATGAAGTATTAAAAAAAGTCTGGGATGATAACGGCTTAACCTCTTCCAACAGCAACCTCAATCAATACCTGAGTATGCTGCGCAAAACCTTCCGCCACTACGATATCGATAACATTATCGTCACCGTGTCGCGCGGCATGCTGCAGCTGAACCAGGATCTGAGTATTGAACTGCTCGATGCCGGGCCGGCGCTTACCGAGGCCGCTAACCCACCCGAGAGGGCTGCTGAAACCGTCCCCCCGGCGGCGACAACGCCGCCCACCGATTCGCCACATGCGCGCGGAATGTGCTGGTATCTGGCCGGCGGCTGTCTGCTGATCATCGCCCTGCTGCTGGTGGCATTCACTTTTGCCGGTACCCACGTCGCCCGACCGATCAATCTGACGCTGATGAACCACAGCCAGTGCGAACTGCTGGCCAGCGATGAAATGCTGCGTTCGGTTTCCGCCACGGCCTACGCTAAGAATTTCGATGAGGTGCGTCAGCGGCTGAAGCTCGGCTGCAAGCCGGGGGAGCGTTTCGTTTTCTTCTACGGCGACCGGCTGGAGACTAACGGCCTGGGCCGGGTATTTCTCGCCCACTGCGCGATGCACGAGGACAACCCGTTTAGCTATTGCGATAACTACTTTTACTACTCCTGGAAGCCGCAATGAAACTCGCGCCCCGCACCTTTTTCGCCCTTTCCGCTCTGACGTTTGTCGCCGCCGCCGGTTTTAGCGTCTGGCGCCTGCTGCCAGATGCCAACGATGGCGTGATGAGCTGCTCCACCAAAGCGATCATGCGTTTTGAAAACATGGAAAAAGAGAATGTGAACGGCAATATCCATTTTAACTTTGCCGCTAACGGCAACGGTTCGATGGTGGTGGAAGGCTATACCGATTCTGCCGCCGGCTGGCTCTACCTGCAGCGCTACGTCAAATTCAGCTACACCAGCCAACGCATCTCGGCAACCGAACGCCACTACCGCATCAAAAAGTGGGAATCCAGCGCCTCATCCATCGACGAATCGCCGAATGTCATCTTCGACTACTTCATGCGCGAAATGTCCGACAGCCATGACGGCCTGTTCCTCAACGCGCAAAAGCTTAACGACAAAGCTATCCTGCTGAGCTCTATCAACTCGCCGCTCTACATCTGCACGCTGAAGTCCGGCAGCACGCTTAACTAACCCGTCCCCCCTGAACCGCCGCGAGGAAAATGCGCCCTCGCTCACGCTCCATTATTGCCCCCTCTTTCCACGATGCTAAAAGCGCACGTTTTGCATTTAGCTTCGACGCCAAAACATGAGCATACCCACAATTATCACGCGGCTATATTACTAACCGCTGGCAAGTAATTAACATCTTATTAACATTCATCTCCCGCCGATAAATAGCCTAAAAAAGCGCCATATCATCATAAAAATCAATACGCATAAAACAGAACGAAAAGATAAATAGAAGCCTGGATAAGGCTAAATCACAGAGTAAAAACCTAAAATATTCATCTACACGGATTTAAATTTCACTTCCTTCCCCATTCCCTATAGTGAACCCCGAACGCCGCTTCCGCGTGTTGATGCCGTTACGCGGACGGTTTTCCCGAATAACAAAACCTGTTCTGGAGGAGATCACGATGGGTGATGCATTGGGGCTTATCGAAACCAAAGGTCTGGTGGCCTGTATTGAAGCAGCGGATGCGATGTGTAAAGCCGCCAACGTCGAACTGATCGGCTATGAAAACGTCGGCTCCGGCCTGGTCACCGTGATGGTGAAAGGCGACGTCGGCGCGGTAAAAGCGGCGGTGGATTCCGGTGTGGAATCCGCGCAGCGCATCGGCGAAGTGGTGACCTCGCTGGTCATCGCGCGTCCACATAACGACATCAACAAAATCGTCATTAAACACAAGGCCTGAAGGCCAGGAGAACGCAAATGGGTGATGCATTAGGTCTGATTGAAACCAAAGGTCTGGTGGCCTGCATTGAAGCGGCGGATGCGATGTGTAAAGCCGCCAACGTCGAGCTTATCGGCTATGAAAACGTCGGCTCCGGCCTCGTCACCGCCATGGTGAAAGGCGACGTCGGCGCGGTAAAAGCGGCAGTCGATTCCGGCGTGGAATCCGCACAACGCATCGGCGAAGTGGTGACCTCGCTGGTCATCGCCCGTCCGCATAACGACATCAACAAAATCGTCTCGCATTACAAAATTGCGGACTAACGGAGAAACCTGATGAAAGAAGCGCTTGGTCTTATCGAAACCAAAGGTCTGGTGGCCTGTATTGAAGCCGCGGATGCGATGTGCAAAGCCGCCAACGTCGAATTGATTGGCTATGAAAACGTCGGCTCCGGCCTGGTCACCGCGATGGTGAAAGGCGACGTCGGCGCGGTCAACGCAGCGGTCGACTCCGGCGTGGAAGCGGCGAAACGCATCGGCGAAGTCGTCAGCTCTCGCGTCATTGCGCGTCCACATAACGACATCGAAAAAATCGCGGCGCAGCACAAAGCATGACCTGACAGGGCGCGCCCCGTCTCCACTCTTTTCGTCTGATGAAGGATAGACTCATGATTGAACTGGATAACGATTTGCAGTCCCGGCAGAACGCGCGGGAACTGGTGCGCAACGCCAAAAAGGCGCAGGCGATGCTGGCCACCTTTTCGCAGCAGCAAATCGACGCCATCGTGAAAAACGTGGCCCAGGAAGCAGCGCACCACGCCGAAGCGCTGGCGAAAATGGCCGCGGAAGAGACCGGTTTTGGCAACTGGCAGGACAAAGTGCTGAAAAACCGTTTCGCCTCGCTGCGCGTCTACGACGCCATCAAAGATATGAAGACCGTTGGCATCATTCATGACGACCCGGTAAAAAAAGTGATGGACGTGGGCGTGCCGCTGGGCGTCATTTGCGCGCTGGTCCCCTCAACGAACCCAACCTCTACGGTTATCTACAAAGCGCTGATCGCCCTCAAGGCCGGCAACGCCATTATCTTCTCCCCGCATCCGGGCGCGCGTCAGTGCAGCTGGAAGGCGATTGAAATCGTCAAACGCGCGGCGGAAGCGGCCGGTGCGCCGGAGGGCTGCGTCGACGGCATCACCCAGCTGACGCTCGAAGCCACCTCTGAGCTGATGCACAGCAAAGACGTGTCGCTGATCCTCGCCACCGGCGGCGAAGGCATGGTGCGTGCGGCCTATGCGTCCGGCACCCCAACCATCAGCGGCGGCCCGGGCAACGGCCCGGCGTTTATCGAACGCAGCGCCGATATCCACCACGCGGTGAAAGATATCATCACCAGCAAAACCTTCGATAATGGGGTGATCTGCGCCTCCGAGCAGTCGATCATCGTCGAAGGCTGCATTTACGACGAGGTTCACCGCGAGCTGGAAGCGCAGGGTGCCTACTTTATGAATGAAGATGAAGCGGCGAAAATGGCGGCGCTGCTGCTGCGCCCGAACGGCACCATCAACCCGAAAGTGGTCGGCAAAACCGCGCTGTACCTCAGCCAGATGGCGGGCTTCTGTGTCCCGGCCAGCACTAAAGTACTGATCGCCGAACAGACCACCGTATCGCCGAAAAACCCCTACTCGCGCGAAAAACTGTGCCCGGTGCTCGGCCTGTACGTGGCAGAAGACTGGAAAGCCGCCTGCCACCGCGTGGTGGAGCTGCTGACCAACGAAGGACTCGGCCATACGCTGGTGATCCACACCCGTAATCAGGACGTCATCCGCCAGTTCAGCCTCGAAAAACCGGTCAATCGCATTCTGATTAATACTCCGGCGGCGCTCGGCGGTATCGGCGCGACTACCAACATCTCCCCGGCGCTGACCCTCGGCTGCGGCGCGGTCGGCGGCGGTTCCAGCTCCGACAACGTCGGCCCGATGAACCTGCTCAATATCCGCAAAGTCGGCTACGGCGTGCGGTCGATCGACGAGCTTCGCGCCCCGGGCAGCCGCCCTGAACCACAGCCGACCATCGTCTCTCCGGCGAGCGATCCGCAGCGCAGCATTCTTGATGACCTGCGTTTCAACGCCCCGGCTAACGCCGCGCCAGCGCGATCCGCAGGCAGCGATGACCGTTTCGCCAGCGCAGGCGCCGCCAGCATGGAAGGCGAAATCAACGAGCAAAACGTGGAACGCGTTATCCGCCAGGTGCTGGAGCGCCTTGCTAAGTAACGCACTGATATAAGGCGATAAACGATGATTCTCGCAAAGGTAACCGGCCATGTCGTCGCCACGCAGAAATGCGATGAGCTACGCGGCAGCAACCTGCTGTTGGTCACCCGACTGGATGACAATCAGCAGCCGATGAAGGACCAGACCTGGGTCGCCGTCGATAACGTCGGCGCCGGCATGCACGACATCGTGCTGGCGGAAGAGTACTTCGCGCTCAATAAAGAGCGCTACAAAGCGATGTCGGTGGTCGCCATTGTCGAGAACGTGTTTCGGGACGCCTAACAGGAGTGAATAGCCCAATGAGTGAATTTTTACTGAAACCGCGGATTTGCTTCGGTCAGGACGCCCTCTCGGTGCTGAACGAACTCTCCGCCCGCAGCGTACTGCTGGTGACCGATCAAGCGATGGTCAAGTTTGGCCTCGCCGAGCGCGTCACCGCCCTGCTGCGCCAGCGCGGGATCGCCTGGCAGGTGTGGGACGACGTGGTGGCCGATCCGGATATCGCCACCGTGGTGCGCGGCATGAAGCTGATGGATAACCACTATCCGGATCTGGTTATCGCGCTCGGCGGCGGTTCGGTAATCGATGCCGCCAAAGCGGTTATTTTCTCCCTGGCGCAAACCCGTCCGCAGGCTAACCGGCCGCGTCCATGCTTTGTCGCCATCCCCACCACCAGCGGCACTGGTTCGGAAGTCACCGCCTTTTCGGTGGTGAAAGCCAACGCGGAGAAGCTGGTGTTGGTGGATGCGTCGCTGCTGCCGGATATCGCCATTCTTGACCCGGCGCTGGTGGCTTCGGTACCGCCGGCAATTACCGCCGACACCGGCATGGACGTGCTGTGTCACGCCCTTGAGGCCTACGTCTCCCGCGCCGCCAGCGACTTTTCCGACGCGCTGGCGGAGAAAGTGGTGCAGCAGGTATTTCGCTATCTGCCGACCTGCTGGCGCAGCGGCGACAACCTGCTGGCGCGCGAAAAGATGCACAACGCCTCCTGCATGGCGGGCATGGCCTTCACCAACGCGTCGCTTGGGATAACCCACAGCCTGGCACACGCCCTCGGCGGCGTCTTCCGCGTGCCCCATGGCCGCGCCAACGCCCTGCTGATGGCGCACGTCGTCGCCTGGAACGCCGATGTCGACGGCCAGTGCGACACCCTCGCGGCGCATAAATATGCCCGTCTGGCGCATCTGCTGGATCTGCCTGCCGCCTCGCCACGCCAGGGCGTCGCCAGCCTGCTGGTCGCCATTCAGGCTTTAAAAGAAGAGATGAACATGCCCTCCGGCATTAGCGACACCGGCATTGACGCGCCTGAATTCGACCGCCGCCTGCCGGAGATGGTCGGCCAGGCGCTGCGCGACAGCTGTACTCCGACCAACCCACGCGCGCCAGACGCTAACGCGTTAACCGAACTTTATCGCCAGGCGTGGCATGGACAACAGACATCGCCCGGCGGCGCTCCGCTTGCGCGGGCCTACGGGTAACAGATAACCGGGTGATCGCTGGGTTATTTGCAGGCCGGGTAAGGCGTCAGCCGCCACCCGGCAGAAACGGACACTGTATCCACAACCGGGTTGTCATCAGCCGCGGAAAAAGAACATCTGGAGAATACTTCATGGCACACTACAACTTAACGCCGCGCGTCAAAGTGCTGGCAGACCGTTTACTCGCCCAGAAAAGCACGCTGTGCACCGAACATGCCACCACGCTGAACGCTCTTGATGGCGACATCGCGGGCGTTCCCGCCGCCGTTAAACCGGCGCGCCGCTTCTATGAACTGATTCGCCAGCTGCCGCTGACCATCAGCGCCGACGAGCTGATCGTCGGTAACCAGACCCGTAAACCGCACGGGGCGATTTTCCATGATGAAAGCGCCGCGCATCGCCCATCCGCGTTCCAGTTCCTCAACCTCAACAGCGATCTGGATTCACCGGACTACAAACTGGTGGTCGAAAAAGGCGTGCTGGCGATTAAACACCAGTTAGAAGAGAAAACTCGCGCCCTCGGTAGCGCCGTTAGCCGCAGCGGTATGGATGAAGTCAATGGCTGCCGCGCCGCCATCTACGCCTGCGACGCCCTGCTGGCGCTGGCGCAAAATCTGGCCAATAGCGCCGAACAGCTGGCGGCCGCGGAAACCAATGCTTATCGCAAAGCCGAGCTGCTCGATAGCGCGGCCATTCTGCACCACGTTCCGGCCCATCCGGCGCGTAATTTCAAAGAAGCCTGCCAGGCGTTCTATCTGTTCCAGCTGGCGCTACAGCTGGATAACGGCAGCTATGCGGTTAACCCGCAAGGGGCGGATATCGCGCTACTGCCTTACTTCCAACGCGATATCAGCAGCGGCGCGCTCAATACCCAGCAGGCCTATGAGATCGTGGAGTGCCTGTGGTTCAAGCTGGCGGAACTGAGCGAAGTCCGCGCCGCCTGCGCCATTGACGGCTATCCGATGCTCGACGCCATGCTGCACGGCGCCGCTTTTGACCATGCTGAAGTGAACGAACTCTCGGCGATGTTTATCAGCGCCCAGCGCAACCTCAGCGCGCTGAATCTGCCGGTGCGCCTGTTTAGCGGCGTACAGCCGGTCAGCCACGCGCCGTTCGCCGCCTGCGCCGACATGCCGGTGATGGAAGGCTTAACCCCGCGCATGCAGCGCCTGCGTAACCACTACCTGACGGTACGCCCGAGCGTCTCTATCTATCGCGCGCTGGCCTTTACCGAAGTGGTCAAAGCCAACCCGGGCATGCCGACCATTCTGCTGCGGGCGAAAGCTTTTCGCCACGCCTGCGAAACCGCGCCGATTCTGATTCAGGACGATGAGCTGATCGTCGGCCATCCGTGCGGCAAGCCGCGCGCGGGCGCCTTCTCGCCGGATATCGCCTGGCGCTGGGTGCGCGACGAGCTCGACACCATGAGCACCCGCCCGCAGGATCCGTTTGAGATCAGCGAAGCAGATAAAAAAACCATTCGCGAAGAGATCGTCCCATTCTGGGAAGGCCGTTCGCTGGATGAGATTTGCGAAGCGCAATACCGTGAGGCTGGCGTCTGGGCCTTCAGCGGCGAGACCTTCGTCAGCGACCTCTCCTATCACCAGATTAACGGCGGCGGCGATACCTGCCCGGGCTACGACGTGCTGCTGTTCACCAAAGGGATGAATGGGATTAAAGCCGATGCCGAGGCGCATCTGGCCAGCCTGAGCATGGAAAACCCGGAAGATATCGATCGCATCTACTACTACAAAGCGGCGATTGAAACCTGTGAAGGGGTGGTCAACTACGCCCGCCGCATCGCCGCCCACGCCCGCGAACTGGCGGCTAAAGAGCAAAACGCCCAGCGCCGCGCCGAGTTGCTGACCATCGCCGACGTCAACGAAAACGTGCCGGCCAATCCGCCGAAGACCCTGCAGGAAGCGCTGCAGAGTATCTGGACCGTCGAATCACTGTTTGAAATCGAAGAGAACCAGACCGGGCTGTCGCTGGGGCGTGTCGACCAGTACTGCTACCCTATGTTCGAAGCCGATATCCGCGAAGGCCGCCTGACCCACGACAGCGCGCTGGAACTGCTGCAAGCGTTCATCATCAAATGTGCCGAACTGATGTGGATGTCGAGCGAGCTGGGCGCGAAATATTTCGCGGGTTATCAGCCGTTTATCAACCTCACCGTTGGCGGCCAGAAACGTAGCGGGGGCGATGCCTGTAACGATCTGACCTATCTGATTATGGACGCCGTGCGCTTTGTGAAGGTTTACCAGCCGTCGCTGGCCTGCCGTATTCACAACCAGTCGCCGCAGAAATACATGGAAAAAATCGTCGACGTGGTGAAAGCGGGAATGGGCTTCCCGGCCTGCCACTTCGATGACTCCCACATCAAGATGATGCTGCGCAAAGGCTTCGATTTTGAAGACGCCCGCGATTACTGCCTGATGGGCTGCGTTGAGCCGCAGAAATCCGGGCGCATCTACCAGTGGACCTCCACCGGCTACACCCAGTGGCCTATCGCTATCGAATTCGTGCTCAACCGCGGGCGGATGGTGCTGTTCGATAGCTATCAGGGGCTGGATACCGGCGACCTGCGCGACCTGCGCACCTTCGACGAATTCGATGCGGCGGTGAAACAGCAGATCGCCCATATCGTGCGCCTGTCGGCCATCGGCACCGTCATCAGCCAGCGCGTCCACCGCGATGTGGCGCCGAAGCCGCTGATGTCGTTGCTGGTTGAAGGCTGTATGGAGAGCGGCAAAGATGTCGCCGCCGGCGGCGCGATGGTCAACCACGGTCCGGGGCTGATTTTCTCCGGTCTGGCGACCTACGTCGACTCGATGGCGGCGATCCGCAAGCTGGTGTTCGAAGAGAAGAAATACACCCTTGAGCAGATCCGCGATGCGCTGCTGGCCAACTTTGAAGGTTACGAAGCGCTGCGCCGCGACTGCCTGAACGCGCCGAAATACGGTAACGACGATAACTACGTCGACCAGTACGCGCTGGATATTACCGAATGGACCGAGAAAGAGTGCCGTAAGTACAAAATGCTCTACTCGACCCTCAGCCACGGCACCCTGTCTATCTCCAACAACACGCCAATCGGCGAGCTGACCAACGCCACGCCGAACGGCCGCCTGGCGTGGATGCCGCTCTCCGACGGCATCAGCCCAACCCAGGGCGCGGATAAACAAGGCCCGACGGCGATTATCAAGTCGGTCAGCAAGATGAATGTGGAAACCATGAACATCGGCATGGTGCACAACTTCAAGTTCCTCAAAGGACTGCTGGATACCCCGGAAGGTCGCCACGGCTTGATTACCCTGCTGCGTACCGCCTCGATTCTCGGCAACGGCCAGATGCAGTTCAGCTATGTCGATAACGAAGTGCTGAAGAAGGCGCAGCAGGAGCCGGAGAAATACCGCGACCTGATCGTCCGCGTCGCCGGCTACAGCGCTTACTTCGTCGAGCTGTGCAAAGAGGTCCAGGACGAGATCATCAGCCGTACGGTGATTGAGAAGTTCTAGTTCTCTTAAAGAGAATTAAATGAGCTGTATTTGAGAAACAACCGGAAGTTCTCCGTCCCGTAACGGGACGGAGCGGGAGGCAAGCGTGATCGCAAAACAAGAATTAACGGGCCGAATTTTCAATATCCAGAAATATTCGATCTATGACGGCGATGGCATTCGCACGCTGGTGTTTTTTAAGGGCTGCAACATTCGCTGCCCGTGGTGCGCCAACCCGGAAGGGCTGAACAGCCAGTTCCAGGTGATGTTCTCGCACGACAAATGCATTAACTGCGGCGACTGCGTCAGCGTCTGTCCGGCGGGTATTCATTATCGGGCGGAAGAAAACGGCGAAATGAAGCACTTCGTCGACCGCAATAAAGACTGTATCGGCTGCCGCAAATGCGAAGAGATTTGCACCCAGAACGCGCTGGACATTATGGGCAAGGACGTCACCGTCAGCGAGCTGATGGAGATCATCATGCAGGACTACGACTTCTACATCTCCTCCGGCGGTGGCGTCACCATCGGCGGCGGCGAGATGAGCCTGCAGACCGATTTTGCCGTCGCCTTATTCAGCGAATGCAAAAAGATGATGATTAACACCGCCGTCGAAACCCAGGGCACCACCCCGCTTGCCAACTACCAGAAGCTGGCGCCGGTCACCGACACCTTCTTATTCGACATAAAGCAGATTAACAGCGATCACCACAGGGCGATGCTCGGCATCGGCAACGAAGGGATCCGCCGCAATCTCGAATGGCTGGTGGATTCCGGCGCCAACGTCATTGTGCGTATGCCGCTCATACGCGGCTACAACGACTCATTCGACGCCATTACCGGCGCCATTGATTACGTACAGAAGCTGGCGAAGCGCGGGAATATCCGCCGCATCGACATGCTGCCGTACCACCAGTTGGGACGCAAAAAGTACGAACGCCTGGATATGCCCTACCCGATTACCCAGGACCCGTCTTATTCACCGGACGAACTGGACCGGCTGGAAACCTTCTTCCGGCAATTTGATTTTGATATTCGCTTAGTCCGCCATTAACAGGAGCCGACCATGAAAAGTTTAGGCGTAATTGAAACGCGAGGATGGGTCGCCGCCATTCAGGCCGTCGACGCCGCCTGTAAAGCTGCGGGAGTGACCTGCATTGGCTATCGCAAACCAGGCTCCGGGCTGGTGAGCGTCTGCTTTGAAGGGGAGATCAGCGCCATCCACACCGCCATTGAACGCGGCGTGGCGGTGGCCGGCGCCGAGCACACCGTGAAGTCGCTGGTGATTGCCCGCCCGGAGCGCTGTGTGGTTGAAGCGTTAAGCAACCTCAAAGGCAACCCGCCGCCTGCGAAAAAAGCGGCCGAACCGGTGGTTATCGCCGCCCCGGAACCCATCGTCCCCCCTGCCGCCCCGAACGAAACGGAAGATAAACATCCGGCGCTGAAGAAAGGGAAGAAGTCATGATCGACACCCTGGTTCGCGAAAAAATCGCCGCCCGCCTGAGCGCAACGGCGCCGGCGATCCCGGTGGGGATCTCCAACCGCCACGTCCATCTCGCGCAACAGGACGTCGAGGCGCTATTCGGCAAAGGCTACAGCCTGACGCCGTTCAAACCGCTGCGCCAGCCGGGGCAGTTCGCCGCCCAGGAGTGCGTGACCGTTGTCGGGCCGAAAGGCTCGCTGACCAACGTCCGCGTCCTCGGGCCGACCCGCCCGGTATCGCAGCTGGAAGTATCGCGCGCCGACTGTTTCACGCTCGGGATTAAGGCGCCGGTTCGTGAGTCCGGCCAGCTGGATAATGCCGGTAGCGCGCTGCTGATTGGGCCCGCAGGCCACGTTGAACTCCATTCGCAGGTGATCTGCGCCTGGCGGCATATTCATATGTCGCCGCAGGACGCGCGCCAGCTCAACGTTAGCAATGGCCAGAAGGTCAGCGTGCGCAGCAACGGCAAGCGTCAGCTGACTTTCGATGAAGTGGTGGTGCGGGTGCGCGATGACTTCGCGCTGGAGTTTCACATCGATACCGAAGAAGCCAATGCCGCCGGGTTGAAAAACGGCGCGCAGGTGACGCTCATCGGCTAACGGAGGCTCGCCATGACCGACGAACAGATTGAAGGTTTAGTCGCGCGAATTTTACAGCGCCTGCGCCCGCCGGTACTGGTGATGGTGACCGCCGCTGACGGCTACCGCACGGCAATCCGCCAGCGCCTGGCAAGCTGCGGCTACCCGCTGCGCCTCGCGCTGGAGGAGGGCCTCGCCGACGCCGCCGCGTGGCGGGAGGTGGGCGAGATTATCCCGTCATCGGCCTGGCAGGATGCCCTGCCGTCAGCGCCGTGGCGGGCGGTACTGCTACCGTTTCTCGATTACCCGCTGGCTTCAGACCTGCTGAACGGCACGCTGCGCAGCCCGCTCGCCCGCTGCGCGCACGAGGCGCTGCTGGCGGGTATTCCCGTGCTGGCGCTGCGCTACCACTGCGATCCGCTCAGCGAACTCAACCAGTTGCGCGGGGCGCAGGCCGACAGCGCCTATACCGGGCATCTGCAGGCCACGCTGACTCGCCTGGAAGCCTGCGGCGTCTTCCTCGGCACCATGAATGAGCTGCTGGCGACGCTGGACGCGCCCACCGCGCCTGCCGCCAGCAGCGAACCGCGCCGTTATCTCACCGTCACAGACATAGTGAATAATCCGGCGCTGGCGGCGGCCCCGCACGCGCAACTGACCGATGCAGCCATTGATTATTTAAAAAACAGAAAGATATGACCTTACCCAACTATGAACCTGGAGCTTAACGATGTCTTCGAAAACAAAATGCTGGTTATGGATGCTGCTGGTTATCCTCTCCGAAACCTCGGCAACCTCGACGTTAAAAATGTTCGGTAACAGCGAAGGCAGCACAAAAATGCTGCTGCTCGTATTGCTGATTGCGCTCTATTGCACCTGCTATTACTCGCTCTCAAGGGCGGTGAAAGATATCCCGGTCGGCCTGGCATACGCCACCTGGTCCGGAACCGGTATCCTGGTGGTCTCGACGCTGGGAATGGCATTCTACGGCCAGCATCCGGATACCGCCGCCATCATCGGCATGGCGGTGATCGCCAGCGGCATCGTTATCATGAACCTGTTCTCGAAGATGGGTTCCGAAGCGAGCGAAGAGCCCGCGCCCGCCGCGCCAGTCGCCTCCATGGATAAGAACATCGCTAACTAACAGGAAAGGAATACCCTATGTTTAATCTCGGATTTTTATGGCTGGCGCTGTCTATCGGCTCCGAAATCACCGGCACCTCGATGATCAAAAAAACCAACGGCTTCAGCAAACTGGCGCCTTCGGTGCTGGTGGTCTGCGCCTACGGCCTGTGTTACTTCGCCCTCACCCGCGCGATGAGCACCATTCCGGTGGGCGTAGCCTACTCGCTGTGGTGCGGCTTCGGTATCGTCGGCGTGACGATTTGCTCCATGATCCTCTATAAGCAGAAACCGGACCTGGCGGCCATTATCGCCATGGCGCTGATTATCTCCGGCGGCGTGATCATGAACGTCTTCTCGACCATGTAATACGAGGCGGGTTTACCCCGCCGTGATTTCGTGGCAGGATAAAAAGATGAACAGAAACGTTATCGTTACCTATCCCCGTCGTTGGTGGCTGCCTGCATAACAGGCGGCACGATACACGTTTCCATTTTCAAAGCCGCCGGAAGGCGGCTTTGGTGTTTTCAGGACGTCTTTCGGCTGAACAGTCTGATAAGGAGTCCCTGATGAACCATTCGCAAACCATCCTCACTGGCGACCGGCCGACCGGCCAGCTGCACCTTGGCCACTACGTCGGCTCGCTACGCCAGCGCGTCGCGCTGCAGCACGACCACCAGCAGTTTATCCTGATCGCCGACCTGCAAGGGCTCACTGATAACGGCAGCAACCCACAAAAAATCAGCCACCATATCCTCGAAGTCATGGCCGATTATCTGGCCGTCGGCATCGACCCCAGGCTCACCACTATTTGCCTGCAGTCCGCTCTGCCCGCGCTGGCGGAGCTCAGCGCGCTGTATATGAATATCGTCACCGTCGCCCGCGTGGAACGTAATCCGACGGTCAAAAATGAGATTGCCCAAAAGGGATTCGCCCGTTCGCTGCCGGTGGGCTTTCTTGCCTATCCGATTAGCCAGGCGGCCGATATCACCGCCTTCAAGGCCGAGCTGGTGCCGGTGGGTGACGATCAGCTACCGATGATTGAGCAGACCAACGAGATCGTCCACAAGATGAATAGCCTCACCGGCGAGCCGGTGCTGCGCCACTGCAAGGCGCTACTCAGCGAAGTGAGCCGCCTGCCGGGCGTCGACGGTAATACCAAAATGTCGAAATCGCTGGGCAATACGCTGACGTTATCGGCCAGTGAAGAGGAGATCCACCGCGCGGTCAGCGCGATGTATACCGACCCGACGCACCTGAGAGTCAGCGATCCGGGACATGTCGACGGCAACGTGGTGTTCACCTATCTCGACGCTTTCCATAGCGATAAGGCGCTGGTGGCAGAGATGAAAGCCCACTATCAGCGCGGCGGGCTGGGCGATCGCCAGTGTAAGAATGAACTGGAAACCTGCCTGCAGGCGCTACTGGCGCCGATCCGCGAACGCCGGGCTACCTATATTCAGGATAAAGGGATGCTGCTTGAGCTGCTGCGCCAGGGCAGCGAACGCGCCCACCAGCTCACGCAGCAGACGCTGCATGAAGTGAAGCGCGGGCTGGGGCTGCCGGTGCTGTTCTGAGTTTCAGAGCCCTTCCCCGGTCGCGCTACGCTTACCGGGGCTACGGTTTTATCCCCCGCCTTTGTGCATCTTCACGCAGTTGCGCCCCTCGCGCTTGGCGGCATACAGCGCGTTATCGGCGTCGCGCAGCAGCAGGTTGTAATCGGGGTGACCGGTGTGGGCGGCAAAGCCAATGCTGGCGGTGATGGGGATCTGCGTGTCGCCGCCAACGTTAAACGCCAGCTGGCCAATCTTTTTGCGCAGACGTTCAAGGAGAGGGAAAGCCTCTGCCGCGCGGGTCTCCACCAGCACCAGCAGAAACTCCTCGCCGCCGTAGCGGAAGAGATAGTCGCTGGAGCGAATATTATCGCTGAGCAGATCGGCTACGTGCTTAATGGCGCGGTCGCCGACCATATGGCCCCATTTGTCATTGATCTCTTTAAAGAAATCAATATCGATAATCGCTACCGTCAGCGGCAGGTCATACTCAATCGCCAGGGTGACTTCATGCTTGAGCACCACCGGCAGATAGCGACGGTTAAGCAGGCTGGTCAGTGCGTCTTTGCCGTTTTGCATCTGCGACAGACTACTGAACAATACCCCCAGTTGGCTGCTGATGTGCTGGCAATGGATATGGATCTTTTGCATCAGGCTCTGAGTATTTTTATAACCAGCATCCTGTTCCGCGGTACGCCATTCGGTAATCAGCGCATCCACCTGACCGATCAACTCAGTAATCTCCCCCATCTGCGGATTGTGGTTAAAATAGCGAACGCATTTATGGCGAAACCACAAACCAAATTCGGATTCAGATAATAACGTTGCGTTAAGGTCCGTCCTGTTCTCGCTGACGATATTAAAAATCGCACTATTTTCCCAACCCGAAAGCGATGCCTGCTGCTTGCCATACTCCATCGGGACGTTATCCATCAGGCTGTACAGACGAAAAGCTTCTTCATTTTTGGTAGCCCGATAATGCGACAGCGTATAGGCGTGACACATCATCTCCACCGCCATATTCATCGCCATGATCGCGTAATGGATAGCCGCTATCCCGGTGTCCCGCGCGGCCTGGCTGTCACGAATCGCCTCCACCAGCCCGGATTTTATCTGCCGCGCGCCGCGCAGCACCGCCTCTGCCGGGATGCCAATCCGCGAATGAATGCTGCCGATCTGATACTGGCGCTCCGCAAGAGCCTGAAGATCCTCTTTTTCACAGGTCAGGATCTGCTGTACCCATCCCGCCAGAGAGCGGCTCAGACGTTCCTCAACCAGCTCATAAGAGAGGTGCCTGGCGATATCCGGATCCTGAAAAATAAAATCGTAAAAGCGGGTCGCTAACATCGACGATCGCTCATCAGCCATTTTTTTAAGCAATGCACGGACGTCCGGCGTCAGGCTGTCATACAGCGGTAACCATTCCTTAAAAATCACGGCGATATATTTTTGGCTTTCTTCATTCATGAAATTAAAGCACTCGTCGGATGTTTCTCAATGCCAGGAGCGGAATCATATCGTAGTTACCGGGGGGCAACCAGATAACAAAACAGGCGCCCTGTTTTCGCGGTTTTATCCTGACGGTGGGTATTTCTGTTAACGCACCGACAAGACCATGTACTTCGTATGGACAACATCGCCACGAATGTTACTATCGCGATGACGGTAGCTCTCACTATGCGTGTTTCATTAAGGCCAGGATCGCTGATGATGACCACATAAGTAGCACAGCGATCGGCTGCGCATCGACGCGGCAGAGCGCGGCGTCAGCGGCCTTTATCCCCACCTTTTCGTCCCTCGCAAGGAGGACGCTCCGCTCGGCGGAGGAAACACGCGCACCACTCAGCAAAGGGAATCAAGCGAGTCGCGTATGGACAAAATAAAGAAACGTTGGGCAGGGTATCTTGTCGGCTTACTGGTGGTGCTCGCCGCCGCCGCATGGTGGCTGCTGCGCCCGCCAGGTCTCCCGGACGGTTTTGCCAGTAGCAACGGCCGAATCGAAGCCACCGAAGTCGATATTGCCAGTAAAATCGCCGGGCGTATCGACACGATTTTGGTCAAAGAGGGCCAGTTTGTGCGTCAGGGAGAAGTCCTCGCGAGGATGGATACCCGCGTACTGAACGAGCAGCGTCTTGAAGCCGCCGCACAAATCAAGGAGGCGGAAAGCGCGGTGCTCGCCGCCAGAGCCTTGCTCGATCAGCGGCAGAGTGAAATGCGCGCCAGCGAAGCAGTGGTGAAGCAGCGCCAGGCGGAGCTGGATTCCTCGGCGAAACGCCATGTCCGCTCGAATGCCCTGTCGCAGCGCGGCGCCGTCTCCGCCCAGCAGCTGGATGACGACCGAGCGGCAGCAGAGAGTGCCCGCGCGGCGCTGGAATCGGCAAAAGCCCAGGTCTCTGCCGCCCGCGCCGCCATCGAAGCTGCCCGCACCAGCATTATTCAGGCGCAAACCCGCGTCGAAGCCGCCCAGGCGACCGAACGGCGGATCCTTGCCGATATTGACGATAGCGAGCTGAAAGCACCCCGTGATGGTCGCATTCAGTATCGCGTCGCTGAGCCAGGCGAAGTCCTGGCCGCCGGTGGCCGGGTGCTGAACATGGTCGATCTCGCTGATGTCTATATGACCTTCTTTCTGCCAACCGAACAGGCAGGCCTGCTGGCGCTCGGCAGCGAAGCGCGCTTGATCCTTGATGCCGCGCCGGATCTGGTGATCCCGGCCAACATCAGCTTTGTCGCCAGCGTCGCCCAGTTCACGCCGAAAACGGTAGAAACCAGCGACGAGCGCCTTAAGCTGATGTTCCGCGTCAAAGCGCGCATCCCGCCGGAGCTGCTGGCGCAGCATCTGGAATATGTCAAAACCGGCCTGCCCGGCATGGCTTACGTGCGGGTGGATAAACAACAACCCTGGCCTGAGGCGCTAACGGTGAGGTTGCCGCAATGAAACTGACGCCGCAGGATACCTCGCCCCCCATCGCCCTGCTGGAAAACGTTGGCCAGCAGTATGGCGCCACCATCGCGCTGCGGGATATCAGCCTGGCGATCCCGGCACGGCGTATGGTTGGTCTGATTGGCCCGGACGGCGTCGGCAAATCGAGCCTGCTCTCGCTGATCGCCGGGGCGCGGGCCATTGAACAGGGTAACGTGATGGTGCTTGGCGGCGATATGCGTGATGTGCATCACCGCCGCGACGTGTGCCCGAAAATCGCGTGGATGCCACAGGGGCTGGGGAAAAACCTCTATCACACCCTCTCGGTGTATGAAAACGTCGACTTCTTCGCCCGCCTGTTCGGCCACGATAAAGCCGAGCGCGAACTGCGAATCAACGAGCTGCTGCAGAGCACCGGGCTGGCGCCGTTTCGCGATCGCCCCGCCGGTAAACTCTCCGGTGGGATGAAGCAAAAGCTCGGCCTGTGCTGCGCGCTGATCCACGACCCGCAGTTGCTGATCCTTGATGAACCGACCACCGGCGTCGACCCGCTTTCCCGGGCGCAGTTCTGGGAGCTTATCGACAGTATTCGCCAGCGCCAGCCGGAGATGAGCGTGCTGGTCGCTACCGCCTACATGGAAGAGGCCGAGCGCTTTGACTGGCTGGTGGCGATGAATGCCGGCGAGGTGCTGGCGACCGGCAGCGCCGCGGAGCTCAAAGCCCAGACCGGCAGCCAGACCCTGGAGCAGGCGTTTATCGCCCTGCTACCTGAAGCACAACGTCAAGCGCATAAGACGGTAGTTATCCCGCCGCGCGACAGCCGCGAGGAAGAGATCGCCATCGAAGCGCGCGGCCTGACCATGCGCTTCGGCAACTTTGTTGCCGTCGACCACGTTAACTTTCGCATCGCCCGCGGCGAAATCTTTGGCTTCCTTGGATCTAACGGCTGCGGCAAATCCACCACCATGAAGATGCTCACCGGCCTGCTGCCCGCCAGCGAAGGTGAAGCCTGGCTGTTCGGCCAGCCGGTCGACCCGAAGGATATCGCCACCCGCCAGCGGGTGGGCTATATGTCACAGGCCTTTTCGCTCTATAGCGAACTGAGCGTTCGGCAAAACCTCGAGCTGCACGCCCGCCTGTTTCATATCCCGGACGACGAAATAGCCCACCGGGTCGCTGAGATGAGCGAGCGCTTTATGCTGACCGAGGTTGAAGACGCGCTTCCCGCCGATCTGCCGCTGGGGATCCGTCAGCGCCTGTCGTTAGCGGTGGCGGTCATCCACCGCCCGGAGATGCTGATCCTCGATGAGCCGACCTCCGGCGTCGACCCGGTAGCGCGCGATATGTTCTGGCAGCTAATGGTTGACCTGGCGCGCCAGGATCGCGTTACTATATTTATCTCCACCCACTTTATGAATGAGGCGGAACGCTGCGATCGCATCTCCCTGATGCATGCTGGCAAGGTGCTGGCCAGCGATACGCCACAGGCGCTGGTCGAGCAGCGCGGAGCCGCCAGCCTCGAAGAGGCGTTTATCGCCTGGCTTAAAGAGGCCCAACCGTCCTCTCCAGTACCAGATGAACCCACGTCTGCTGTCGCATTGCATTCGGAACACGCGGCCCCACGGCAGGCCTTCAGTCTACGCCGCCTGTTTAGCTACAGCCGCCGCGAGGCGCTGGAGCTGCGCCGCGATCCGGTGCGATCGACGCTGGCGCTGCTGGGGACGGTGATCCTGATGTTTATCATGGGTTATGGGATCAGCATGGACGTTGAGGATCTGCGCTTTGCCGTCCTCGACCGCGATCAAACCCTCAGCAGCCAGGGCTGGTCGCAGAATATAGCCGGTTCACGCTACTTTATCGAGCAGGCGCCGCTGCACAGCTATGACGAACTGGACCGCCGGATGCGTGACGGCGAACTGGCGGTGGCAATAGAGATCCCGCCGAACTTTGGTCGCGATATCGCCCGCGGCACACCGGTGCAAATCGGCGTCTGGGTGGACGGCGCGATGCCCAACCGCGCGGAAACCGTGCGCGGCTACGTGCAGGCGATGCATCTCGCCTGGCTGCAGGAGATGGCCGCCCGGCAGAGCAGCCCACAGCGCGATACCTCGCTCATCTCCATCGAGACCCGCTATCGCTATAATCCGGACGTGAAGAGCCTGCCGGCCATCGTCCCGGCGGTGATCCCGCTGCTGCTGATGATGATCCCGGCGATGCTCAGCGCCCTGAGCGTAGTCCGTGAGAAAGAGCTCGGATCGATTATCAACTTGTACGTGACGCCAACCACCCGCAGCGAATTCCTGCTCGGCAAGCAGCTGCCTTACATCGTACTGGGGATGTTTAACTTCTTCCTGCTGTGCGCGCTGTCGGTCTTTGTCTTTGGCGTCGCGCATAAGGGCAGCTTCCTGACGCTGACCCTGGCGGCGCTGCTGTATGTCACCATCGCCACCGGTCTGGGGCTGCTGATCTCAACCTTTATGAAGAGCCAAATCGCCGCCATCTTCGGTACCGCGATCATTACGCTGATCCCGGCAACCCAGTTCTCCGGGATGATCGATCCGGTGGCGTCGCTGGAAGGGCCCGGGCGCTGGATCGGGCAAATTTATCCGACCAGCCACTTCCTGACTATCGCTCGCGGCACCTTCTCCAAAGCGCTGAATCTCAGCGATTTGTGGGGCTCGTTCATTCCGCTATTGATTGCGGTGCCGCTGGTGCTCGGGCTGAGCGTGCTGCTGCTGAAGAAACAGGAGGAATGATGCGCGGATTACGCAATATTTATAATCTTGGCGTCAAAGAGCTGCGCAGCCTGCTCGGCGATAAAGCCATGCTGGCGCTGATCGTGTTTGCTTTTACCGTGTCGGTGTACTCCTCGGCCACGGTGATGCCTGGTTCGCTGCACCTGGCGCCGATCGCGGTTGCTGATATGGATAAATCCCAGCTCTCTTCACGCATCATTAACGCTTTCTACCGTCCCTGGTTTCTTGAGCCGGAGCTGATCACCGCTGATGAGATGGACGCCGGGCTGGATGCCGGGCGCTACACTTTCGCCATCAACATCCCGCCTAACTTCCAGCGCGATGTGCTGGCCGGTCGGCAGCCGGAAATCCAGGTCAATGTCGACGCCACGCGCATGAGCCAGGCCTTTACCGGCAACGGCTATATCCAGAATATTATCAGTGGCGAAGTCAACAGTTTTGTCGCCCGCTATCGGGATAACAGCGTACTGCCGGTAGAGCTGGCGGTAAGGATGCGTTTTAACCCTAACCTTGAGCAGGAGCGCTTTGGCGCGGTGATGGCGATCATCAATAACATCACCATGCTGGCGATCGTCCTCACCGGTTCGGCGCTGATCCGCGAGCGGGAACATGGCACCATAGAGCACTTGTTGGTGATGCCAGTAACGCCGTTTGAAATCATGATGGCCAAGATCTGGTCGATGGGCCTGGTGGTGCTGGTGGTCTCCGGGTTGTCGCTGATACTGATGGTGCAGGGGATTTTGCAGGTGCCCATTGAAGGGTCGATTCCCCTGTTTATGCTGGGGGTGGCGCTCAGCCTGTTCGCCACGACCTCAATCGGCATTTTTATGGGCACCCTCGCCCGATCGATGCCGCAGCTGGGGCTATTGATGATTCTGGTGCTGCTGCCGCTGCAGATGCTCTCCGGCGGATCCACGCCGCGGGAAAGTATGCCGCAGCTGGTACAGGATATTATGTTGACCATGCCGACCACCCACTTCGTCAGTCTGGCGCAAGCGATACTGTACCGCGGCGCCAGCTTCGCCATCGTCTGGCCGCAGTTCTTAACCTTGCTGGCTATCGGCGGGGTATTCTTTACTATCGCGTTGCTGCGTTTTCGTAAGACTATTGGCGAGATGGCGTAAGGGCTTAAGAAGGGCCGTCGACTGACGGCGGCCCAGGGATTTATTTGTGGCGGTTCATAAAGCGACGTAAACCCCAGGTGAAGGCCATCGCCATACTAAACAGGATAAACAATAAGACAATCCAGCTGATGGAGATGCGCAGCAGCGTGCCGGGGGTCATAAACGGCTGCAGGTAGACGGTGAAGGACTGGGCGGGTGATTTCCCCAGCAGTTCATAAACGTTATCCATAAGCCATACGCCGACCCGGCAGAACAGCCAGATAATCGCTGGCCAGCAGAGCAGCACCAGAAAGGTAAAGCGCTCCTGAATGTAAGTGAAGAGCTGGCGCAGTGGCGACCAGTTAAGCAGGATTTTCATTTCTATTCTCATATTGCCAGCCGATAACCTGCATATGTCTCGCAAGGTATTTCGGGCAGCATCCATACAGGCAATCATCCCCCTTTGTATAACAAATTTTCCACCATATAAACCAGATCAAGTTAACAAAGTGTTAATGATGTAGCTCATTAAGACAAAAACAGGGAAGAAGCATGCCGTTTGCCACAATACATCCGGGAGCGAAGTATTCAGTCACGGAAATATATTTTCTGAATCGTAAGTGCGTTATTTTGCGGGAGGAAGAGGCAGCGCCATTATTTTACCGAGGCACAATAAACTGGCGCTGAAATAGAGAGATAATATTAATCGTAACTACTAATAATTATTTTCCGACTTGCATCATCCGGTAAATTCACCGTCCGCGTGATCACGCCGCGAGCTTTCGTCATGCTATTTTGCGAAGCAATAAGATAGGTATTCTTTCCGCAACGCTGCTGAGGTTGTTTATTGACGATATCGGTACTGCAGGTTTCTGAAACCACCCGCCCGGAGAGCGTTAATGTGGCGGTATCAGCAGCAAACAGAGGTAAGCTTAGTCCATAAGCGAAGGTCAGGATCCCAATTAGCGGTTTTTTCATTGAATTTATAACCAGTTAACAGGATGAGAAATAAGCGAGTTGCTTTCTATTTTTCTCCCTCAGGAGAGATGATGCGTTGATTCATCACGCAGGGAAGATAATCCATATTATTAATAAGGACAATTACAGGGTAACCTATTAATGTGATAGGTATTGCTGATGTTAACGAGCCCGGCGGTCGGGCTGGATGTTTCCCCGGAGGCGGTGCTGCGCACCTTGTCCGGGCTACAGGTCGTGCAGGGCGGGTGCGAATCCGTAGCCCCGGTAAGCGCAGCGCCACCGGGGAGACATACCCCGCACAGCAAAAAACCGCACCTTTCGGGACGGGGTTCTTGTTAAAACGCAAAAACAAAAAGCTCAGTCTTTCGACTGAGCTTTCTGCTTTATTTGATGCCTGGCAGTTCCCTACTCTCACATGGGGAGACCCCACACTACCATCGGCGCTACGGCGTTTCACTTCTGAGTTCGGCATGGGGTCAGGTGGGACCACCGCGCTATCGCCGCCAGGCAAATTCTGTTTAATCTGTATCAAGCTGTATTGAAAATCTCTCAAATCCGCCAAAACATCTTCGGCGTTGTAAGGTTAAGCCTCACGGTTCATTAGTACCGGTTAGCTCAACGCATCG
>Ga0209796_10000126_pt1 | contig 91155 bp, 101 predicted proteins | sample AgamicOrSfrz_FD_187167 | JGI IMG/M metagenome (GOLD analysis project Ga0209796, IMG submission 187167) | Agave microbial communities from Guanajuato, Mexico - Or.Sf.rz (SPAdes) (version 2) | ecosystem: Host-associated > Plants > Phyllosphere > Phylloplane/Leaf | place: Guanajuato, Mexico...
CCTCGGTGGAGCTGGTGCGCAACTACCGCTCCACTCCGCAGGTCGTCGAGGTGGCCAACACGCTGCTCGACGGCTCGCCGAGTCAGGGCGTGCTCCTGCGTGCCCAGCAGCCGGCGGGACCCGCCGTGACCTACCGCCAGCAGCCCGACGAGGTCGCCGAGGCGGCCGCGGTGGCAGCCGAGATCGAGCAGCTGCACGCCTGCGGCAGGACGTGGTCGCAGGTCGCCGTCCTGTTCCGGATCAATGCCCAGTCCGAGACCTTCGAGGAGGCGCTGACCGCCCGTGGCATCCCCTATGTCGTCCGTGGCGCCGCGCGCTTCTTCGATCGGCCCGAGGTCCGGGAGGCGGTGACCCGGCTGCGAGGCGCTGCGCGCTCGGAGAACGGCGACCTCCTCGAGACCGTCCACGCCACGCTCGCGGGCATGGGCTGGACGCAGCGACCCCCGGAGGCGCGCGGACAGACGCGCGACCGCTGGGAGTCGTGGCAGGCACTCGTCGACCAGGCCCACGAGTACGCCGAGGCCGGGGGAGACCTCGAGGGGTTCGTGGCCGACCTCGACCGCCGCGCCGCCGAGCAACACGCGCCGGTCGCCGACGGCGTCACCTTGGCGACGTTCCACGCCGCGAAGGGCCTGGAATGGGACTCGGTGTTCCTGGTCGGGCTGCAGGAGGGCACGCTGCCCATCAGCTACGCCCTCGACTCGCCGGTCGCGGTGGAGGAGGAGCGGCGCTTGCTCTACGTCGGGGTGACCCGCGCCCGCCTCGACCTGCACCTCAGCTGGGCGCTGGCCCGCCAGCCCGGAGGCCGCGGGTCGCGCAAGCCGTCCCGCTTCCTGGAGCCCCTGCTGCCCTCGTCGGCGCGGGCAGAGCACCCCCAGAGCGCCAACCGGCGAGCACGGATGTGCAAGACGTGCGGGGGCCCGTTGGGCTCGGCGGCGGAGAAGAGTCGCGGCCGACACGAGGACTGTCCGGCCGCCTACGACGAGGAGCTCTTCGAACGGCTCCGGGCCTGGCGGCGCGAGGCCGCGGGCAACAAGCCGGCCTTCACCGTCTTCACCGACGCCACCCTGGAGGCGATCGCCGAGGCGAAGCCCGCCTCCACCGGCGACCTGCTGCGGATCAACGGCGTGGGCAGATCGAAGCTCGAGGCCTACGGCGAGGAGCTGCTCGCGCTGATCTCGGCGTCGGCCTGAGCATTCGACGGAAGACGTGGCAGAAATTCTTCGAAATTGAGTCGTTTATTCGTTTGCCGCCGTTAAAGGCCGCAGGATACGGTTCTCGCACAAGCCCACAACTGCGCACGATGGACCTGACGAATCCAGTGCCCGATTCACCGAAGGAGGTGGCCCCATGAGCATGACCCTGATCCCGATGGCTGAGAAGCCGTCCATCGCCATGCCCACGTGCGGCCACGCCTTCCCGGGTGCCGCGCACACGGCTGCTTGGACGATCCCGGCCACGGCTGACGCCGCTCGGTCCGCCGTCCGCACCTACGCCCTCGCCCAGGGAGTGGTGGATTTCGGCAACAAGCGTCGCGCCACGGGTGTCCCCGCCTGGAGACCAACCGACTGTTGAGAGACAGCCGAGTCGCCTCCAGGCCGCGGAACCCGAGTACCGGGATCCGCGGCCTTCTTGTTTCTCAGCACCCACGAATGTCCACACACATCGCGATCAGGTCAGTGAGAGGAGGTGACACATGACCGCCGTACTCGAGCCCACGCTCGGCCTTCTGCACGACGAGGCAGACCGGGTGGACGAGGACTTGCTGCCGTGCCGGATCAACAACCCGGAGCTGTGGTTCGCCGAATCGCCCAGCGACGTCGAGTTCGCCAAGGCCCTGTGCCAGAGCTGTCCCGTCCAGACCCTGTGTCTGGCAGGCGCCCAGAGCCGCAGGGAGCCGTGGGGCGTCTGGGGCGGGGAGCTCTTCCTCCAAGGAGTGGTGATCCCGCGCAAGCGCCCGCGTGGCCGTCCTCGCAAGAACGCCGCGTAGACCGCGCCGCGTAGAACCCGACACCCCATCCGAAAGCCGACAAGAAACCACCATGAACACTGACCGATCCAGGAGCACCGCAATGAACTTGATCTACGAAGACCTGGCGCGCGCACAAATGTCCGCGCGCCTGGGAGAGGCGCAGCAGTGGCACCGGGCGCACAACATCGCCCGGGCTCGCCGGCTCAGCCGCAAGGCGGAGAAGGCGGCACAGCAGGCTCGCCTGGCCCTGGCCCGCGTCCTGTAAGCGTGGGGTGGCGGTCCCACCCGTCACGGGACCTTCGCCTCCGACACCCCTGATCGCGGGAGTGTGAACGATCTGCCCGTCCGAGCCCCGGCTCGGGCGGGCAGGTCTCGTTGGGCCGCCTGTTCAGCCGATTCGGTCGAGGTCGGTCGCGCGCCGGGCCTACATTGGGCACATGTCCACCCGCACGTGTGACCGCTGCGGCCGGATCGAGTCCGATCCTGCGGTGCTGCTGACCTGGACGACGGCGGTGGAGCACGGGTGCCATCAGTACTTCTGCGTCGACTGCTCGCGGGCCAACCTGCGCGCGATGGAGGGCAAGCTCGACTCCGAGTGGTGGTGACCCTCCTCAGTCCAGGCAGTCCCAGGCGCAGCCGCAGTGCGGATGTCGCAGCCAGCGCCGCTCCACGGGCGCGCCGTCCCCCAGGCGGTACGTCGAGGACCACGTGGTGGGTCGCTCGCCGCGCCCGAACGCTCTCACGTCGCGGGCCAGCCAACCCAGCGCCATCGCCGCGCTCGGGGCGTCGACCGGCAGCGCGGTCCCGCTGCGCGCCACCTGGTCGACCAGCACGCCGTGGCGCTGATCGTGCTCGGCCAGCGCGGCGTCGACGCAGCGCAGGCATGCCGTCGCGCCCGGCACCACGAACGGACCGATGTCCCAGCCCCACGGCGTGAGCGCTGCGACCAGGTGGGCGGTCCCGCTGCGCATGAACGGGTCGAGGAGGTCGCGGCGTACGGCACCGAAGGCCAGGATCACCCGCACCGGCGCATCGGCGGCCACGGACAGGCCGGCGGAGCGCAGATGGGCGCCGGCGGCCTCCACCAGCACCGGCGGCCCCTGCACCGTGACCGGTGCGGCGGTGGCCGCTGCCGGAGGATCCGGCTCGAGCAGGTCCGCGCGGGCGAGCCGCTCGAGGACCGCATGCGTCGCCGGCTCGCGGACCGTCGGCGACCGGCCGTGGGTGAGGTCGTCGAGGAGGCGGCGCACGTCGGGGGAATCCGGCAGCACCACGCGGTGCGGCGGCTCCAGGCCGACCTGCACCTGGCGCTCGTCGCGGCGCACGATCGTCAGGCCCGGACGCAGACGATGACCCATGCGGCCACTGTCACACGGATCCAGGAAGCGCGTCGGCGGCTTTCCACAGGCCGGTGAGACGACTCGACCCCGGACCGTGCGGTCCGGGGTCGAAGACGTTCGGTATCGGCCTGCGTCAGGCCTTGCCGAGGATGCGGTTGAGGTTGGTGCCGCACACGGGGCAGACGGCCTTGGCCATCTTCGTGCCCTTGTCGTTCACCTTGATCTCACCGGTCGCCTCGCGCTTCTCCTTGCACTTGACGCAGTAGAACTCGCCGCTCCAGCTCTCCGCCATGACGGCCTCCTTCTATTTCTCTTGGTCGTCGCGACGGGGTCAGAGGGGGAAGCCCGCCGGTGCCCCCGGCGTGTACCGCGGAGCCGGATCGACCTTACGGCACACCGCCCCGCCTTTCGCAACAACGGTGCACGCGGGGCTTCCGCGTGTCGCGCCACGCTCGAGCCCCGCTCAGGACATGAGAGACCCCCGGTGCCTGGATCGTTCTTCGCCTTCCCCTTGCGAAGGACGTCCGGCGGCGCCGGGGGTCTCGTCTGGGCAGAACCTAAGAGGGCACTCCGGCGCGGGTCAACGGCGCACCCCTTGCGCCTGTGGAGGGCCCTGTGGAGGAGGGTGTGCACAACCGCCGAAGTCCGTGGAGGAGCGGTGTGCACCCTGGGACGCGACTGTGGAATCCTGGGCCGCGGCGGCGCGACTCACCGTGCTGACCTGCGACGACATCTCTCCACCGGGTGTGGAGAAGAAAAATCGACGACGGGGGCCGCGTGTCGGACCAAGATCACCCTCAGCCGACGCCGTACGACGGCGGTCCGGTTGCGGCGCTGCGGCGGATCGCGTTCCTGCTCGAGCGCAGCCGGGAGGACACCTACAAGGTCAAGGCGTTCCGCGCGGCGGCCGCCGCCATCCTGCCGTTGCCCGAGGGGGAGCTGCGGGCGCGGGCCGATGCCGGGACGCTGACCGAGCTCGCCGGTGTGGGCACCAGCACGGCCCAGGTGATCAGCGAGGCGCTCGCCGGGGTCGTACCGGCGCGGCTGGTGGCCGCCGAGCGCGACCACGCCGGCGCGCTGGCGGCGGGAGGGCAGAGTCTGCGGGCCCGGCTGAGGGGCGACCTGCACTCGCACTCGGACTGGTCCGACGGGGGCTCGCCGATCGAGGAGATGGCGTTCACGGCGATGGAGCTGGGCCACGACTACCTCGTCCTGACCGACCACTCACCGCGTCTCAAGGTCGCGCACGGACTCTCTGCCGAGCGCCTCGCCAAGCAGCTCGAGGTGGTCGAGGCGATCAACCAGCACGTCGGGGACGGATTCACGCTGCTGAAGGGCATCGAGGTCGACATCCTCGACGACGGCAGCCTGGACCAGACCGACGAGATGCTCGGCCGGCTCGACCTGCGGGTCGCGAGCGTGCACTCCAAGCTCGCCATGGAGAGCGACGCCATGACCCGTCGGTTGGTCACCGCGGTCTCCACGACGCGGATGAACGTCCTGGGCCACTGCACGGGTCGCCTGGTCACCGGGGGGCGCGGCACCCGACCGGGGTCGACGTTCGATGCCACGGCGGTCTTCGAGGCATGCGCCGAGCACGGCGTCGCTGTGGAGATCAACTCCCGCCCCGAGCGCCGCGACCCGCCGACCAGGCTGCTGGAGCTGGCCCGCGATCTGGGTTGCCTGTTCTCGATCGACTCCGACGCGCATGCCCCCGGGCAGCTGGACTTCCTGCTGCTGGGCTGCGAACGCGCCGAGGCGGCCGGCATCGAGCCGGATCGGATCGTCAACACCTGGCCACGAGAGCAGCTCCTGGCCTGGGCCAACAGGTAGTTTGCATCCATGGACACCTCCGCTGCCGCCCAGCCGGAGGTGGAGGTACGCCGCAGCAAGCGCCGCCGGCGGACCGTGTCGGCCTACCGTGACGGTGATCGCATCGTGATCCTGATCCCGGCCTCGATGTCGCGCCGGCAGGAGGCCGAATGGGTCGAGACGATGATCGCGCGGCTGGAGCGCTCCGAGCAGCGCCGCAAGCCCACCGACGATGAGCTCCTGAAGCGGGCTCTGGGACTCTCCGACCGCTACTTCGGCGGCCTGGCGATCCCGGAGTCGGTGCGCTGGGTGGAGAACCAGAACGCCCGCTGGGGCTCATGCACCCCGGTCGACCGGACGATCCGGCTCTCCGCGCGTCTCCAGGGCATGCCGTCCTGGGTCATCGACTACGTCCTAGTCCACGAGTTGGCGCACCTGTTCGAGCCGCATCACAATGCTCGCTTCTGGGGCTGGGTGGACCGCTTCCCCCAGGCCGAGCGGGCCAAGGGGTACCTGCTCGGTTGGTCGGCCGCCGCGAGGCTCGAACCGCCGCCGGGCGCCGACCTCCTCGAGTAGGGGTCTCGCACGCCCGAGTCGTCGAAATCCCCTATTCGGCGAGGCGCCGCCGGGCGAGCTCGACCAGCTCGAGCATGTCCTCCTCGGCGGAGGGGAGCGCGTCGGCGGGGAACCAGCGCACGTCCAGCGACTCCTCGGACACGGCGTGGACGGCGTCCGCCGGCGCGATGGCCAGGAAGCGGATGTCGTAGTGATGGACGCCCTCGCCGCAGAACGCGACCTCATGGTCGCTGAGCTGGACGGGGAGGGGCTGCAACTGCAGGTCCGGTACGCCGGACTCCTCGGCCACCTCCCGCGCGGCGGCGTCCAAGAGCGAGCCGTCGCCAGGCTCCAGGTGGCCGCCGAACTGGAACCACTGCCGGGCCTTTGCGTGCAGCGTCAGCAACACCGAGGCGCCGTCCGCCGAGACGACCAGCGTCGACGCGGTCACGTGGTGGGGACGGTCCTCGCGGAACACACCGCAGTGGTGGGTCGACAGGTAGTCGACGTAGCGCCGGCGGATGCGCTCCTGGGCGGGCGTCGGCGCGGACCAGTCGCGCAGGACCCGCAGCGCGTCGTCGCGGAGGTCGCTCACTCGGCCTCGGGCGAGTCGCCGGACGCGCCGCCGCCCTCGAGGAGCTTGCGCAGCTCCGCGTCGAAGTCCGCCTCGTCCAGTTCGGCCGGCGCCTCCGCGCCCTCGCGGAACCCGAGCGGGTCGTCCAGGTCGGCGGAGGTCGGGAGCAGGGCCGGCGACATCCACACCCCGTCACGCGCCTCGACGCCCTGCCGTGCGCGCAGCGAGCCCCACAGCGTCGAGGCGTCCCGCAGTCGGCGCGGCCGCAGCTCGAGGCCGACGAGCTGCGCGAACGCCTGCTCGGCGGGGCCACCGGCCGCCCGGCGCCGGCGTACTGCCTCCTGCAGCTTGACCGCCGAGGGCATCCGCGCGGCGGCGGCCTGGGAGACGACCTCGTCGACCCAGCCCTCGACGAGAGCCAGGGCGATCTCGAGCTTCTCCAGGGCGGCCTTCTGCTTCGGCGACTGCGGCAGCTCGAACATGCCGTTCTCGAACAGCTGCTGCAGCGACTCGGGGTTGTTCACGTCGATGCCGCGCATCTGCTCCTCGACGCGCTCCTGGATGGCCTGGACGTTGACCTCGACGCCGGCGGCGTACTCCCGGATAGCGTCGATGAGGTGCTCGCGCAGCCACGGCACACCGGCGAAGAGCCGCTGGTGGGCAGCCTCGCGCAGCGAGAGATAGAGCAGGACGTCGTCCTCGCTGACGTCGAGCCCGTCGGCGAAGGCGGCGACGTTGGTCGGCAGGAGGGCGGCACGTCCAGGCTCGGCCAGCGGCACGCCGACGTCGGAGACGCTCAGCACCTCCCCGGCGAGCGCACCGAGGCCGGAGCCGGCCTGGCTGGCCAGCAGCGCCCCGACGGCCTTGCCGAGGAAGCCGACCATGGGGCCGGCCATCGCTGCCATCTCCGGCGGCATCGCCCCGCTGAGTGAGGAGACCGACGACTGGGCGACCGGTTCGACGAGCCGGCGCCACACGTCGGCGGTGTTGACCAGCCACTCGGCCTTGCTCCACGCGGTGGCGGTGACGATGCCGGAGGGGAAGGCGGTGGTGCCGTCGAGCCACACGTCCGCGAGGCGTACGGCGTCGGCCACGGCGTCCTTCTGCTTCTGCGAGGGACTCGGGTCGCCCCCGGCAGCGGCCGACTTGCGGGCGGTGTCGAGGGCGAGGTCCCAGTTGAGCGGACCGTCGTAGGGCTGCATGAAGGACTGGAGCTGCCCCAGGAGCGCACTCAGGTCCGGCATGCCACCGGGCATACCCCCCGGGAGGCCGCCCGGCAGACCGCCGGAGAGACCGCCGAAGAGAGCCTCGAACGGCGTGCCCTTGAAGGGGTTCTGCGGGTCCTCGGGATCGGGGGTGTCGCTCATGCCTCCAACGGTACGGGGTCGGCCGATAGGCTCGCCGGGTGAGCGCCGTGCGACTGGTCGACATCCGGGAGACCCCGCTGGACGTCGCCGAGGTGTGCGCCGCCCTGGAGGACAGCGCCGCCGGGGGGCTGACGCTGTTCGTCGGCCGGGTGCGCGACCGCGACCGCGGCGCCGGCGTCGTGGGCCTGGACTACAGCGCGCACCCCACCGCGCTCGAGCGGCTGCGTGAGGTGTGCGAGAAGGTCGCCGAGGACCACGGCGTGCAGGTCGCGGCGGTGCACCGGGTCGGGAGCCTGGCCATCGGCGACATCGCCGTGGTGGTGGCGGCCAGCGCCGGTCACCGCGGTGACGCGTTCGCCGCCTCCCGCGACCTGATCGACACCCTCAAGGCGACGGTCCCGATCTGGAAGCACCAACGCTTCGTCGACGGGACCGAGGAGTGGGTGGGCACGCCGTAGGCGAGCCTGCGTGGTCGACGGGGCAGCGCTCCGTACGCTGGCCGGGTGGAGATCCTGCTGTGGCTCGTGCCCCCGGTGGTGGTCACGCTGCTGGCGATGGCCTGGGTCGGCTGGATGGGCCGCGAGGGCCGCGGCGAGGTCGACCCGGAGGTCGCCGTGCGACGGATGGCGGCCGCGCTGAGCAAGCCCGGCCCCCAGGCGTACGCCGTACCCCCGCAGGCGCGGGAGCGCTCCACGGGCATCGCGGTGCGTCCCTCGCGTCGGCCCGCCACCGCGAAGCCGGCCACCGCGAAGCCGGGGACCGACAAGCCCGCCACGCGTCAGAAGCGCGCGTCCTGAAGGCTGCGTCGAGACACTGCGTCGACACACTGCGCACAGGCGGGACGTGGCCGGTTGGACGTGGATGAGAAGGTGACGCCATGACGCAGCGCAGCCTGGCGACGGTGATCGCCCTCCCGCTCGTCGCCCTGCTGCTGGTCCTGGGGTGGGTGGCACCGCTGCCGTACAGCGTCTATCGGCCGGGCCTGACGCTCAACGTGCTCGGCAGCGACAGCCCCGACGGCAAGCCGATCATCCAGGTCAGCGGCGCGCCGGTGTATCGCGACGACGGGCAACTGCGCATGACCACCGTGTCCGTCACCCGGCGCGACACCCGCCTGGGGCTGTGGGAGCTGATGGGGGCCTGGTTCGACCGCGACGCTGCGGTCTACCCGCGCTCGGCGGTCTACCCCGACACCAAGGGCAACGAGCAGAGCGACATCACCGAGGGCGCGGTGGAGATGGCCAGCTCGCAGGACACTGCCACCGCGGTGGCCCTCAAGGAGCTGGGCAAGCCGGTCAAGCAGATGCTGGAGATCGTCGGCGTGGTGCCCAAGGCACCGGCGTACGGCAATCTCCATCCGCACGACCTCCTCCAGTCCGTCAACGGAGTCCGGGTGGCCACCGCCGACCAGGCGGTCAAGGCGATCCAGCAGACGCCGGCGGGGACCAACATCGAGCTGACTGTCCTGCGTGACGGCAAGAAGACGCCTGTCTCCTTCCGCCCGGGCACCAAGGACGGCAAGCCCTACCTCGGGGTCTCGGTCGGGATGGGCTACAAGCTGCCCTTCCAGGTCTCGGTCGACATCGACCCGGCGATCGGCGGTCCGAGCGCCGGACTGATGTTCTCCCTGGCCATCTACGACACGCTGACCCCGGGATCCCTGACCCACGACCAGCCGATCGCCGGCACCGGCGAGATCGAGCCCGACGGCAGCGTGGGGCCGATCGGCGGCATCCAGCAGAAGATCCCGGCCGCCAAGGACGCGGGGGCGAAGCTGTTCCTGGTCCCCAAGGACAACTGCGCCGACGCCGTCGGCGCAGACCACGGCGACATGCGGCTGGTGAAGGTCACCACGATGCACTCGGCGGTCCAGGCCATCGAGGCCTGGACGAAGAACCCGAATGCGACCCTGCCGACCTGTGGGAGCGGCTCATGAGCGAGCACGACGAGGCTCCCGACATGCTCGACACGGATCCCGCATTGGCTGCGGCGGTCCTGGAGATCGAGGAGTACGTCGCCGACGAGGGCTGGGACCGCCCGGCGCGGCTGTTCGCGCTGGTGGACACCGCCGAGCTGGTCGCCCAGGAGCCGGCGCTGGCGTCGCTGATGGGGCTCGACGAGTCGTCCGCGGCGGGCTCGCTGACGGCGGTCGAACAGGACCAGCCGGCGTCGGACCGGCGACTCGAGGACGTGCTGCCCACGATCACCTGGCCCGAGGGTGTGGCCGGCTGTGCGGCCGTCGTCGAGCGGCTGGTGCTGCCGCCGGGATCGGACGCTGCGATCCCCGAGGACCCCGCCGAGGCCGAGGAGTTCGCCCGCACGCACCCTGACCGCCAGGAGGTGCGGATCGTGGCAGGCGTGACGCGCGCCGGGGCGACGTACTCCGCCCTGCGGCTGCGCGCGCACGACGAGAAGGCCTCGGTGATGGGCGGCTCGGATCTGGTGCCGCAGCTGACCCAGTTGCTGGCGGCGACGTTGGAGCAGGAGCCGGAGTGAGCGAGCTGTACGACGACGAGCCCACAGACGCACCCCGCTCACCGGGCCGGGTCCGCGTCCTGGTCGTCAGCATCGTCGTGGTGATCGCGGCGATCGTGCTGGTCAACCGGTTCGCCTCGCTCTACACCGACCACCTCTGGTACGACTCGGTCCACGCCGGCGCGGTCTTCACCACCCTGTTCTGGACCAAGCTCGCCCTCTTCGCCCTCTTCGGGGCACTGATGGCGGCTGCCGTCGGCGGGTCGATGGCGGCGGCGTTCCGGGCTCGACCGTTCTTCAGCGTGGCCGACGAGCACGGCAGCCTGGCTCGCTACCGCGATGCCGTCACCCCGGTCCGGACCTGGCTGCTGGTCGGTGTCGCCGGGGCGTGCGGCATCTTCGCCGGAACTTCGGGCTCGGGGCACTGGCGCACATTCCTGATGTGGCGACACGGCGGCTCCTTCGGCCAGCGCGACCCGCACTTCCACAAGGACGTCGGGTTCTACGTCTTCGACCTGCCGTGGTGGCACTACCTCGTCGACTTCGGGCTCACCGCGACGGCGCTGGCCCTGGTGGCGGGGGTGCTCGTGCACTACCTGTACGGCGGCATCAGGCTGCAGGGGTCGGGGGAGCGGATGTCGCCGGCCGCACAGGCGCAGGTGTCGCTGCTGCTCGGCGTCTTCGTGCTCATCAAGGCCACCGACTACTGGCTCGACCGCTACGACCTCGTCCACAGCGACGGCCCGCTGTTCACCGGCATCGGCTACACCGACGACCACGCGGTGCTGCCGGCGAAGAACATCCTCACCGGCATCGCGCTGATCTGTGCGGTGCTGTTCCTGCTCAACGTGTGGCGCCGCACGTGGGAGCTGCCCTCGATCGGGCTCGCGCTGCTGATCCTCTCGGCGGTGCTGCTGGGCCTGATCTGGCCCGCGATCGTGCAGGGCTTCCAGGTCAAGCCCTCGCAGTCGGACAAGGAGCGGTCCTACCTCGCCAGCAACATCGCGGCGACGCGGACGGCGTACGGCATCGACGACAAGCACGTGAAGGTCAGCCAGTACGCCGGGGGCGGCGGCGCGAAGAGCGTCAGCGCCGCGACCCTGGACCAGCGGGCGGCGTCGGTGCCGATCGTGGACCCGGTCGCGGTGCAGAAGCAGTTCGAGGTGACCCAGCAGGAGAAGTCCTACTACCAGGTCACCGATCCGCTCGACGTGGACCACTACACCCTCGACGGCCAGGACCGTGCGATCGTGCTCGGCGTCCGCGAGGTGAACGACCAGGGCATCAGCTCCACGGACCGCAACTGGACCAACATGCACACCGTCTACACGCACAGCGACGGGGTGATCGCCGCCTATGCGAACCAGCGCGACCGGACCGACACCAAGGAGAGTCCGGCGGTGCAGTGGGCGCAGAACGCCACCACCGACGACCTCAGCGGCGGATCGTTCGAGGACCGGATCTACTACGGCGAGCACAGCCCGAGCTACTCCGTGGTCGGCCGACCCTCCGGTGCCTCGCCGGTCGAGCTCGACCTCGGCGGCCACGGCTCGGGCAGCTCGACGACCACGACGTACGACGGCGCGGGCGGCGTGTCGATCAGCTCGACGTTCCGGCGGCTGCTCTATGCGGTGAAGTTCGGCTCGGCCAACTTCCTCCTCAGCGAGCGCGTCAACGACAGCTCCAAGGTCCTCTACAACCGCGACCCGAAGACGGAGGTCAGGAAGGTCGCGCCGTGGCTCACGCTCGACAGCAACCCCTACCCCGTCGTCTCCGGGGGGCGGATACTGTGGGTCGTCGACGGCTACACCACCACGAACGAGTACCCCGAGTCCGAGCGCGACTCGCTGCGCACGATGACCGACGACGCCGCACAGGCGACGACGGGCCTGCGGACGCTGCCCAACGACGACATCAACTACATGCGCAACTCGGTCAAGGCGACCGTCGACGCCTACGACGGCACCGTGACGCTCTATGAGTGGCAGCCCGACCCGATCCTCAAGGCGTGGGAGTCGGTGTTCCCCGGTCTGGTGAAGCCGGCCAAGGACATCCCCGCCGACCTGCTCCCGCACCTGCGCTACCCCGACGACCTCTACAAGGTGCAGCGCTACCAGTTGGCCCGCTACCACGTCACCAACGCGACCGCGTTCCTGCAGGGCTCGGACCGCTGGGCGGTCCCGGAGGACCCCAATGACGCGCAGCATCTCCAGACCCCGGTGCGGATGTACCTGGGCTCGACCGGTGGGACCCAGACCTGGTCGCTGACCTCCACGTTCGTGCCGAACAGCCGCAGCAACCTGGCCGCGGTCATGAGCGTGGACTCCGACCCGACGACGCCGGGCTACGGGACCATCAACATCGTCAAGGGCTTCGACCAGTCCGCCGGCGGCCCCGGGCAGGTCGTCAGCCAGTTCAAGACCAACACCGCTATCGCCAACGCCGTGGGCGCCTTCGCGCGCAGCGGCAGCAGTCCGGTCTACGGCAACCTGCTCACCGTGCCGCTGGATCCGGGCGGCCTGCTCTACGTCGAGCCCGTCTACGGCTTCCCGGTCACCGCCTCGTCGAGCTCCTACGCCGTCCTGGCCTACGTGCTCGTCTCCTACGACGGCCAACTCGGCTACGGCCCCACCCTCGGCGAGGCCCTCGCGGACGCGCTCAGCAACGGGGGAGAGGGCAGCACGGGCTCGGTGTCCCCACCCTCCAGTGGTACGCCGACACCCACGCCGTCAGCGTCCGCGTCCTCATCGGCGTCTCCCTCCACGAAGCCCTCCGGCACCGCGTCCGGTACGCCCTCCGGCTCCGGCACGGGGTCCGCCGCGCAGGTCGGATCACTGCTCGCCGACGCCAAGGCCCTGTTCGCCGAGGCCGACAAGGCCGGCCGCGCCGGCGAGTTCACCCGTCGCGAGAGGCTCCTCAAGCAGGCCCAGGCCAAGGTCGACCAGGCCGCCGCCCTGCTCTCGCCGTCGCCCTGATTTGGAGGTCGGGTGCGGCCCGTGTAAGTTGGTGTTCACCGACGCGGGGTGGAGCAGCTCGGTAGCTCGCTGGGCTCATAACCCAGAGGTCACAGGTTCAAATCCTGTCCCCGCTACAAAGTTCAGGCCCAGGGATCTACGGATCCCTGGGCCTGAAAGCATTGGGCATCGATGCCCCCAGAAGGGCCCAGTCCGCCGCTTCGACGCTGGTTGGCTGTCTCGTGCCCAGGCCACTGTGCCTACGGGCACAGAGCGCGGGTTCGCAACAGAAACCCCGCGTCGTCATGGCAGAGCCGGTGTCCGGCGAGGGCTGCCCGAGCCTCATACTGCTGTCGTGAACGACCTCATGGGCGCGATCGCGAAGAACCTCCGGCGCTACCGCTCGGCTCGGGAGCTCACCCTCGCCCAGCTCGCCGCGCGTTCTGGCGTCGCGAAGTCGACGCTGTCCCAGATCGAGGCGGGATCGACGAACCCCACGTTGGGGACCCTCGCGGCACTGTCTGATGCGCTGGGCACCCGGATCGAGGAGCTCATCGCGACGCCCGAGGCCTTGCAGGAGGTCAGGGTCGTACGGCGTACCGAGGGCAAGGACATCTCCGACGACGCGATCTCCGGTCGACTGGTGACCGCCTTTCCCGTGCCGGCCGCCCTGGGGGAGTTCCACCACCTGACGTTGCTGCCGGATCACGCTGAGACCTCGGCGAGCCACGGCATGGGCTCTCGCGAGCACGTGATCGTGCTCGACGGCCGCGCCCGGGTCGGGCCGGTGGGCGCGGAGGTCGAGCTGGAAACGGGCGACTATGCGACCTACAGCGCGGATGGCCCGCATGCGTGGCAGGCACTGGGAGGCCTGAACGCCACGGTCTGGCTCCTGGCGATCTACCCGACCGGGGCGAACTGAGGCGATTGCCGCCGCCGGGCTCTTCCGTACGCGCCGATGTTACGACAAACTGGACGCACGTTCGTTTCATCGGCACAGAGGTGGCGCTGCTATGACCCGGTATCCCGTCGTGGAGCTGTCCCTGGACGAGCTCGAGGACGACCCCTACCCGTCGTACGCCCGGCTGCGCCGGGAGGCGCCGGTGGCGTGGGTCCCGGAGGCGGGCGTGTGGTTCGCCTCGACCTTCGACCTGTGCGGCCTCGTCGGCCGGGGCGAGCTCGGCTTCGGCGGCGCCACCAACCATCCCACGCTGCAGCGCGTGTTCGGCCGGCCGAACATCCTGACCGCGGACGGGCAGGAGCACGACGACCTGCGCGCCGGGGTGGACCCTCCGCTCCAGCCGGGCCCGGTCAACGCGATGATCGACGCGCTGGTGCGCCCGGTCGCGCGGCACTATCTCGCCTCGATCCGGGGGCGCAGCCGCAGCGAGCTCATGGCCGACTACTTCGAGCCGGTGAGTGTCGAGGCGCTGCGGCGTGTCATGGGACTCGACGAGCTCGTGGACACGACCACGCTGCGGCGCTGGTTCGCCGATCTGAACGTGGGCGTCTCCAACTTCGGCCACGATCCCGAGGGGTTCGCGATCGCCGACCGCGCGACCTTAGAGATCGAGGAGGTCGTGCGACCCAAGCTCGAGGAGCTGCGGCGCAAGCCCGACGAGTCGATGCTCTCCCACATGCTCTGGACCGGGCGGGCCCCGGACGATCCCCGGGCCATCGACCTCGTCCTGCCCTCCCTGAAGGTCATCCTCCTCGGGGGTATGCAGGAGCCCGGCCACGCGGCCGGAAGCACCCTGCTCGGGCTGTTCACACGGCCCGACCAGTTGGCCATGACCTACGCCGACCCGGCGGAGTTCGTGCCGCTGGCGATCCACGAGGGCCTGCGATGGATCGCGCCGATCGGTGCGGTCGAGCGCCAGGCGTCGCGCGACGTCGAGCTCGGCGGCGCATGGATCCAGGCCGGGGACAACGTCATGACGGTGCTCGGGTCGGCCAACCGCGACGAGTCGCGCTTCGACGACCCGGACACCTTCGACCTCGATCGGGTGAACCGCACCCATCAAGCTTTCGGCAACGGCGAGCACTTCTGTGCCGGGCACTTCTTCGCCCGCCAGGTCGAGCGGATCATGTTCGAGGAGATGCTGGCGGCGATGCCGAATCTTCGGCTCGACCCGGACGGTACGCCGCTCGTCACCGGCTGGGTGTTCCGAGCGCCCAAGAAGCTGCCGGTGCAGTTCGACCTTCCTCTGGACGGTGGCCGGGAGTCGATCACGGTGGCTCGCGCGATCGTCGAGCCGTCGAGAGCCGAGGAGACCGTCGTACTGCGGGTGGAGGCGTTGCGCCACGAGGCCGACGGCATCGTCTCCATCGAGTTCGCCGACCCGGACGGTCACGACCTCCCCGGCTGGCAACCCGGGGCGCACGTGGACCTGTGGGTCGTCGACACCCACCCCGCGCACTACTCGCTGTGCGGCGACCCCGCCGACAGGCTGCGGTGGAAGGTCGCGGTCCTGCGCGAGCCGAACAGCCGGGGCGCGTCCGCGTACATCCACGAGCGGCTCCGGCCGGGCATGCTGGTCCACGTCGGCCTTCCGCGCAACACCTTCCCGCTCCCCGACGCCGACCGGTACCACTTCGTGGCCGGCGGCATCGGCGTGACGCCGATCATCCCGCTCGCTAGGGCAGCGGTGGAGCGCCGTGCCGAGGTCCGCGTGACCTACTGTGGCCGCACCGCGCCGTCCATGGCGCTCACCGCCGACCTGCTGGCCGTGGGGTGTGACGTCACCCTGCATGCCGACGACGAGCGCGGGCTGGTGGATCTTGCGGCCCTGGTCGAGGAGGCAGCGGCCTGCGACGCGACAATCGTCGCGTGTGGGCCGGAGGGGCTGATCGACGCCCTCGAAAGGCTCGCCGAGCAGCGGGGCGTGGCTCTCAGCGTCGAGCGGTTCGCCGCCGGCGAGGCGCACCGCGACGGCGACCACGCCTTCGAGGTCAACCTGATCGGCTCCCAGATGGCGCTCCACGTGGCCGAGGACCAGACGATCCTGGACGCGCTGCAATGCGCCGGCATCGAGGTTCCCAACGTCTGCCGAGAGGGCAACTGCGGATCGTGCGAGACGCGCGTCCTGGCCGGGACCGTCGACCACCGGGACGTGCTGCTGACTCCGCGCCAACGCAAGGCGAACGATCGGATGATGATCTGCGTCTCCCGCGCGGCCGGCGCCACACTGGACCTCGACCGGTAGGCGGGCTGGCGTCCGCGCGTCCTAGATCGCGGCCTCGTCGTGCACCGGCCTCAGCCGATCCGCTCGGCGAGCGCCACGATGATGCCCTCGGGGCCGCGGACGTAGGCCATCCGCCAGGTGCCTTCGTACTCACCGATGCCGCCGACGAGGCCGTAGCCATCCTCGGCGACCGCAGCGACCGCCGCCTGGAGATCCTGGACCTCGAAGGCGACGTTGCGCAGGCCGAGGTGGTTGGCCATGGCGTCGGGTCGGGCAGGAACGGCGTCGGGGGCGATGAACCGGGAGAGCTCGATCCACGTGCCGCCGCCCGGCGCTCTCAGACCCACGATCTCGGTATGGGCGCCGGGGATGCCGCACACGGTGTCGATGAACTCGCCCTGCACTGACATCCGGCCCTGCTCCTCGAGCCCGAGCGAGACGAAGAACGCGGTGACCCGATCGAGATCGGCGACGGTGATGCCGACGTGGTCGAAGGTCTTGATGTGAGACATGCCCCTATGGTGCGCGCAGGCCTTCACCGGCGCCATGACCGACCGGGCGCGGAGTACGCCGGGCCGCCGCGGCCGACGACGCCACGGCATGGGCCGGTCGGTCGATCGGACCGGGCCTTTGGTCACGCATCCTGTCGATATCCCGTACGACGCTCCGCGCCGCCGGATACAAGGAGATGTGAATCAACTGCGTCGTGTCCTGGGCTGGCTGCGCTGCCCGCCGTACCCGAGGCTCGCGGGCCTCCTGGTGCTCGCACCTGCACTCGCCGTCGCGGCGCTGCTCGCGCTCGCGGCCGCCCGGGTGGTGCCGGCGCAGTGGACGCCGTCGGAGCGGGAGTTCCTCGGCCCGCTGAACGCGGCCTACAGCCTGCAGGCGCCGTCGTGGCAGCTCGCGACGATCGCGGTGTTGGCCGGGCTCGCGCTCGCCGCGTTCGCCGTCTGGTCCGACCGCCAGGTCTCGCAGCGCTCGCGCGCCTCCGAGGACGGACTGCGCCTGCCGCTCTCCCCGCGCAACATCATGCGTCAGACGCGGGGCGTGTTCGCCGGCGAGGTCACGGTCACCGTGGTGATCCCGGCCCACAACGAGGAGCACCGGCTGCAGCGCACGCTCGACGCGGCGCTCGCCCAGGACCCGGCCCCGCGCCGGGTGATCGTGGTGGCCGACAACTGCACCGACCGCACCGTGGAGATCGCCCACGCCGCCGGAGCCGAGGTCGTGGAGACGGTCGGCAACACCCACAAGAAGGCCGGCGCGCTGAACCAGGTGCTCCCCTCGGTCCTGGAGGACTGCGGCGACAACGACCTGGTGATGGTCCTGGATGCCGACACCGTCCTCGAGCCGGGCTTCCTCGATGCCGTCGTGGGGCACTTCACGGCCGACCGGGGCCTGATGGCTTGCTGCGGCCTGTTCTACGGCGAGCGCGGCCATGGGCTCCTAGGCCTGCTCCAGCGCAACGAGTACACGCGCTACGCCCGGGAGATCGCACGCCGCCGTGGCAAGGTCTACGTCCTCACCGGTACGTCGTCGGTCTTCCGGTCCCATGCGCTGCGCATGGTGGCCCGTCGCCGAGGCGTCTCGTTGCCCGGCGTCCAGGGCGATGTCTATGACACGACCGCGCTGACCGAGGACAACGAGCTCACCCTCGCCCTGCGCAGCCTGGGCGCCCTGATGGTCTCGCCGGGCGCCTGCCGCGTGGAGACCGAGCTGATGCCGAACCTGCGAGCGCTGTGGCAGCAGCGGATCCGGTGGCACCGTGGGGCGCTGGAGAACCTGGGTGCCTACGGCATGTCGTTCGCCACCGTCCTGTACTGGATGCAGCAGCTGTCGATCACCTACGGCGCCCTGGCGCTGTGGGGCTACCTGGGCCTGATGTCCTTCACCAGCCTGGCCGTCTCGCACTGGGTGTGGTTCCCGTTCTGGCTCGGAGTCGGCGGCATCTTCGCGGTGGAGCGGGTGGTGACCGTGTGGCGCAGCGGCTGGCGTGCGCGACTGGTGGCGGCGCTGCTCATCCCTGAGCTGCTCTACTCCGCTCTGCTCGACCTCATCCAGGTCGTCGGCATCGTGGAGATCGCCCTGGCGCGCACCGCGGTCTGGCGCCACGTACCGCCCCCGGCCCCGAGCGGCCCGACGGCCCGAGACCTGCAGGAGGCGTGATGAGCGTCTTGACCATCATCCCCGAGGCCTGGCTGCACAGCAGGACCTTCGCGATCGTCTCGACGTTCGTGGCGATCAACACGCTGGTCTACCTCGCGCTGGCGCTGGTGAAGGCGCTGCCCGTCGTCGTACCCTCGCGCTGGCTGCCGCACCACTACCACCGCAGCGAGACGCGCTCGATCTACCCCGAGCTGCACGAGCGCGGTCCCGCCGCGCGCGGTCGACGGTCCGCCGGCCGCGAGGCCACCGACCTCGCCTGACCGGGCGTACGGCGCCGCACGGGCGGCAGGCCTACCGTCCGGCAGGGCACACCGGTAGGCTTCGAACATGCGTTCGACGTCCCTGCGCGACCATCCCTCGCTGCCGCTCGATGTCCAGCCGGCGATGGTGGGCAAGGGCCGGCGGGGCAGGGCCGAGCCCTCGGTGGGCCGGCTCGTGCACCAGTTGGGCAGCGACGCGCTGGCCTCCTACGGGCTGCCCGCCGGGACGCAGGTGCTGCTCGACGCCCACCGGCCGCCGCGGCGCGGGCAGGTGCTGTTCGTCCGCGTCCACGGCCGGCTCAAGGTCGGTGTCTTCGAGGTGGAGTTGGGTCGGGCGGTGCTGCGCTCGGACACCGAGTCGTTCTGGCTCGACCACACCGTGGAGGTCTGCGGCGTGGCCACCGTCGCGGACGCGCCGCTGGACGGCATGCCGCGCTGACCCGGCACGGAGCGGGGTTGTGAGCCGGATCAGGCCTCGGCGAGCGGGTGCTTGGGCAGCTTCTTGACCCGCGGCCGCCGCTTGGGCCGGTCCGGGATCATGGTGCGCATCTCCTCCAGCCTGCCCCAGCACAGCAGCCGGTCCTCGGCCTCCAGCACGTGCCGGGCGAACGGGTTCGGGACCACTGTCGATCCGCGATGCAGGGTGAGCACGGTGATGTCCCGCTCGCGCAGCCCCGACTCGCCCAGGGTCTTGCCCACCAGGTCCGCGTCGCCGTGGACGACCAGCTCCGCCACGCCGTACCCGGTCGAGACGGCGAGTCGCTCGCGCACGTCGATCTGGGGGAAGGCGACCTGGTTGTCGATGTAGTCGATGATCGCTCCGGCGACGTCGAGCTTGGTCGCACTCTCGATCCCCTCGAGGCCGGGGGAGGAGTTGACCTCCATCACCAGCGGCCCGTCGGCACCCTCGAGCATGTCGACGCCGGCGACCTTGAGACCCATGATCTGCGCGGCGCGCACGGCGGTGCGCTGGTAGTCCTCGTCGAGGTCGACCTTCTCGACCGTCCCGCCCCGGTGGACGTTGGAGCGGAAGTCCTCGCCTTGAGCGGTACGCCGCATGGCTGCGACGACCCGGTCGCCGACGACCAGTGCCCGGATGTCGCGACCGCGGGACTCCTTGATGAAGCTCTGGATCAGCACGTTCTGCCGGGTCGAGTGCAGCGTCTCGATGATCGCCTCGGCGACCTTGACCTCGGGGGCGAGGATGACGCCGATGCCCTGGGTCCCTTCCAGCAGCTTGATCACCACCGGCGCGCCGCCCACCCGCTCGATGGCGGGGATCACGTCGGCCCGGTTGCGCACGAACGCCGTGGGCGGCATCGCGATGCCGTGGCGCGACAGGATCTGGTTGGCGCGCAGCTTGTCGCGGGAGTTGCTGATGCCGTTGGCGGTGTTGGGCGTGTAGACGTCCATCTGCTCGAACTGCCGGACCACGGCGGTGCCGTAGTAGGTGATCGAGCTGCCGATCCGCGGCAGGATCGCGTCGTACTCCGAGAGCTGCTTGCCGCGGAACTGCAGGTCCGGCTCCTCGCCGGCCAGGTCGATGGCGAAGCGCAGCGTGTTGAGCACCTTGACGTTGTGGCCGCGGTCGAGGGCGGCGGTGCGCAGGCGCTGGGTGGAGTAGCTGCGGGGCGCGCGCGACAGGATGGCGATCTTCACAGAGGAATCCTGGTTGGATGGGCGACGTGTCGACCCATCATCCATCCCGCATGCTCGGCTGGCGCGAATGGGTGGGACTGCCGGACCTGGGCGTCGACTGGCTGAAGGCCAAGATCGATACCGGCGCGCAGACCTCCTCCCTGCACGCGTTCGCCCTGGAGCGGTTCCTGCGCGACGGCGAGGACTGGGTGCGGTTCGAGGTGCACCCGTGGCAGCGCGGCTCGCGTGACGCCCGCGTGGTCGAGCTGCCCGTGCACGACCGTCGTCCGGTGAAGAGCTCCTCGGGGCATGTGGAGGAGCGGGTGGTGGTGCGCATCGGGCTCCGGCTGCTCGACTCCGTGCTCCCCGCCGAGGTGACCCTGACGCGGCGCGACTCGATGGGCTTCCGGATGTTGGTGGGTCGCGAGGTGCTGCGGCGGGGGTTCCTCGTCGACTCCTCCGCGTCCTATCTCGGTGGCAGGCCGCCGAAGGAGATCCGGCAGGCGAACCGGCAGGAGCACCAGGACTAGCTTCAGGACTAGCTTCCGGACGAGGACCCGGCCAGGTCCACGGCGAGCCTGCGCAGGTCCTCGGCGCGGTGGCCGGGCCAGCCGTGCAGCGCGTCCAGCCAGTGCTGGGGCAGCGCCGCGGCCCCGTGTAGGGCGCCGAGCAGGCTGCCCGCCACGGCGGCGACCGTGTCGGTGTCGTCGCCGACCCTGATCGCGGCGGCCAGGGACTCCTCCAGATCGGCGCCCGCCCGCAGGATCGCGCCGTACGCGACCTGCAGGGTGCGCACCGACCAGCCGTTCGGGTGGAACCGCGCCAGGTCGCCCTCGGTCGCCTCGGCGAGTACGCCGGACCAGAACCCGCGACTCTCGCGCGGCACCAGATCGAGGCCGCCGGCCAGGTCGAGGACGCCGCGGGTCACAGCCACCCGGACCGCCTCGGTCCACAGCACGCACGACTCGATGGCCTGCGGATCCGCGTGGGTCAGGGCCGCCACGGCGGTCGCCGCCCCGGCGCACGCGGCCCGGTCGTCGAGGTGGGCCAGGGCGACCGGGGCGGTGCGCATCAGGGCGCCGTTGCCGGCCGCGTGCGGGTGGGCTCGGGCGTAGGCGGCCGCCTCGCCCGCAAGCGCTGCGCCCGGGCCACGCTCGTGCGACGACGGGGCCGCCCCCAGGGCTGCCCCGGCCAGGACCGCGCGCGTCTGGACCCCGATGTCCGCGGGCGAGGAGCGGTACCAGTCCAGGAAGCGGCGGGCGATCGCGTCGAGCCGCTCCCTGAGTGAGTCGCCGGTGCACAGGCCCTCGGCGACCGCGATCGCCATGCAGGTGTCGTCGCTCCACTCGCCGGCCTCGAAGTCACCCAGACCGCCTCCGAGCATCGCGGGAGGCTGATCGGGGCCGAGGCGGAGGCGGTCGAACTCATAGGGGACGCCGAGCGCGTCACCGCAGGCGAGCCCGAGCAGGGCCCCGGCCGCCCGATCCCGGACTGTCGTACTGGTCACGGTGCCATCCCAGCAGATCGCGCCGCCTCCCGTCGGCGCGCCACCACTGTTAGCATTGCTAACGATGAGTGTGACTGCCGCCGAAGCCGAGAGCAGCGGCGCCGTCCTGCGCAGGATCGCTGCCTCCGCGCTGCTGCCGGCGATGCTCTTCGAGATCGGCAACGGCGCGATCGCGCCGATCATCGCCCTCGTCGCGCTCGACGCCGGGGCCTCGACAGGTGCTGCGGGGCTGATGCTCTCGCTGGCCGGCGTCGGACGGATCCTCGGGGACGTGCCGGCCGCCGTCCTCGTCGACCGGCTGGGGGACCGCCGCGCGATGCTGGTCGCTGCCGCCACCACGGGCGTCGCGCTCGTCGGGTGCTGGACCGTGCACGGGCTGGCGATGCTGGCCCTCTCGCAGTTGGTCATCGGCGCCTGCACCTCCGCCTTCTACCTCGCGCGGCAGACGTACGTCGCCGAGGTGGTTCCGCTCGATGTGCGGGCCAGGGCGCTCTCGACGCTCGCCGGTGCCCACCGCATCGGCCTCTTCGTCGGGCCGTTCCTGGGTGCTGCCGCGATCGCCGCCTGGGGCACCCGCGCGGCGTTCGGCGTCGCGGTCGCAGCGACGCTGGTGACCGGCGTCGCGCTGGTCGCCGTACCGGACCAGGAACGCGCCGCGGACCGGCCGCCTGCCCACCGCGGTGGCAGCACCGCCCGCGCCATGTTCGCCACGCACCGGCGGCTGTTCGCCACCCTCGGCTCGGCCGTGCTGCTCGTGGGAGCGGTCCGGGCGGCACGCCAGACGGTCCTGCCGCTGTGGGCCTCCCACCTCGGGCTCAGCGCTGCCACCACCAGCCTGATCTTCGGCATCGCCAACGCCGCCGACATGTCGCTGTTCTACCCCGCCGGGCACGTGATGGACCGGCTCGGACGGCTCGCGGTCGCGGTGCCAGCGATGACACTGCTCGGCCTGGGGATGGTCGCGGTGCCGCTCGCGCACGGCCCGATCATGCTCGCGCTGGTCGCGGTGGTGATGAGCATCGGCAACGGGATCGGCTCCGGCATCATGATGACGCTCGGCGCCGACGCCGCACCCCTGCACGACCGCACCACGTTCCTCTCGGTGTGGCGGCTGCTCAGCGACACCGGCAACGCCGTCGGACCGCTCATCCCGGCGGTCATCGCCGGCGTCGCGACCCTCGGTCTCGGCATCTTCGTCACCGGCTTCGTCGGCCTCGCGGCGGCTGCGGCGCTGGGGCGATGGGTGCCGCCGTACTCGCCCTTCGCGACGCCGGCGATGGTGCGCGCGCATCGCGACCGGCGCATGCCGGGCTGAATCCTTCACCCTCGGCATCGTGACCTCGGGCCCGCTTCGTCGTTGGCGCAGCGGAGCGCCCACTCCCCAGCCATGGGCGCGATCCGGTCAGGAGTGTGATGAGCGAGAGCTCGCCGCGTCGTTGGTACGCGGGCGTCGAAGGACTTCGAGCGGTGGCGGCACTGGCGGTGATGGCCGCGCACGCCTCGATCGAGCTGCAGGGCCACTACCTGCCGCCGCGCCTGGTGGTGATCGTCTTCGCGTTCGGCCTGCAGGGCCTGACCCTGTTCTTCTGCCTGTCCGGCTTCCTGCTCTACGGCCCCTTCGTCAACGCGGCGATGGGCGGCCGGTCGCTGCCCGAGACGCGGGCGTTCTATCGGCACCGTGCGCTGCGCATCTATCCGGCGTACGTGGTCATCCTGCTGGTCTCCGGCGTGCTGCTGCCGGGCGTCATCACCCGCTCGGCCCCGTATGGACACTTCGTCACCGACTACGTCGGCCGGTTCGACAGCGTCGGCACCTTCTTGGCCAACGTGTTCCTCCTGCAGGGCTACTCGCCGCACACCGTCATGACCGGGCTCAACACCTCGTGGTCGCTGCTGCCGGAGGTGGTCTTCTACCTGCTCCTGCCGCCGATGGCCTGGCTCGCCGCCCGGTTGGCCCGCTCGCTGCCGACGGTGGTGGCGTGGCTGGTGCCGCCCGTGATCCTGGTGGTCGTCGGCCTGGTGTGCCGCCACGTCTGGGTCACCCACGTCATGTCCGCGCCCGACCAGAACTGGGGCGTCTACCTGCGTGACTCCGGCGGGTCCTGGTCGGCGGTGTTCGGCCGCAGCTTCCTCGCACAGGCCGAGCTGTTCGGCGCCGGGATGGTGGCCGCGGTCCTGCTCGCCCGGCTCCGCGACGCCGACCGCACGCCGGTACGCCGGCTACGGCTCGTGGCCGGTGTCGCGATCGGCGTCGGCCTCCTTGCCACCGCTGCCATCCAGACCGATCGCCTGATCGCCTCGTGGGTCTCGCTCGTCTGCGCCGGCCTGGTCGTGCTGGTCACCGCCCCGCGGCCCGGGTGGCTCTCGCGGCGGCTGGTCTCGATCCTGGAGTCGGCGCCGTTGAGCTATCTGGGACGGATCTCCTACAGCATCTACCTGTGGCACTTCCCGGTGATCCTGCTGCTGCGCCACCACGTGGGCGGCATGGTCTACCACTCGCTCGCCGGCCTGCTGGTCTCGGTCGGTGCGGTCGTGGTGATCAGCGTCGGGCTGGCCAGCCTCAGCTTCAGGTTCGTGGAGGCGCCCGCGATGACGTGGGCTCGCACGCGTGACGCCGTCCGCCGCGAGGCCGTCCGGGTCTGAGGCCGGTCGACCGGCCGCCCGGGTCAGACCGGCGCGCCCTCGCGCTCCGCCGCCAGGGTGAGGGCGATGTCGATGATCATGTCCTCCTGGCCACCGACGAGCCGGCGCCGACCGCACTCCATCAGGATCTGCCGGACGTCGACGCCGTAGCGCGCGGCGGCATTCTCGGCGTGGCGCAGGAACGAGGAGTAGACCCCGGCGTACCCGAGCGTGAGCGTCTCCCGGTCGACCCGCACCGGGCGGTCCTGCAACGGGCGGACGATGTCATCGGCCGCGTCCTGGAGCCGGAACAGGTCGCAGCCGTGCTTGAAGCCGATCAGGTCGGCCACCGCGATGAACGCCTCGATCGGGCAGTTGCCCGCCCCGGCACCGTGCCCGGCCAGCGACGCGTCGACCCGGTAGATCCCGTTCTCGACAGCGACCACCGAGTTGGCCACCGAGAGCGAGAGGTTCTCGTGGGCGTGGATGCCGATCTCGGTCTCCGGGTCCAGGACGTCACGGTAGGCCCGGGCCCGCTGGGCGACGTCCTTCATGGTCAGCCGGCCGCCGGAGTCGGTGATGTAGACGCAGTGGGCGCCATAGGACTCCATCAGCTTCGCCTGCTGGGCCACCACCTCGACCGGCGCCATGTGGTTGAGCATCAGGAACCCGGCGACGTCCATGCCGATCTCGCGGGCCGCGGCGATGTGCTGCGCGGACACGTCGGCCTCGGTGCAGTGCGTGGCGATCCGCACCGAGCGCACGCCGAGATCCCAGGCCCGCTGCAGCTCATGCACGGTGCCGACGCCCGGCAGCAGCAGGGTGGTGAGGCGGGCGTTCCTGATCACCGAGGCGGCTGCCTCCAGCCATTCCCAGTCGGTGTTCGAGCCGGGCCCGTAGTTCACCGAGCCGCCCGCGAGACCGTCGCCGTGCGCGACCTCGATGGCATCGACACCGGCCTCGTCGAGCGCCGTCACGATCCGCCTCACGTCCGCCGGGCTGATCCGATGGCGCACCGCGTGCATGCCGTCACGCAGCGTGACGTCCTGGACGTAGATCGGGTTGCTCATGGGCTCAGCTCTCCTTCGCGGCGGCGATGCACTCGGCGACCCGGAGACCGGCCGAGGTCATGATGTCGAGGTTCCCGGCGTACGCCGGCAGGTAGTGGGCGGCGCCCTCGACCTCCAGGAAGACCGAGACCTGATGGGTGGGCCGGTCGGCTCCAGGCACCAGCAGCGTCTCCACCGGCTGGTCGGGCGGCACCTCGGTCACCTGCACCTGCTGCTTGAGCCGGTAGCCGGGGACGTAGGACGCGACGTCGGCGACCATCTTCTCCACCGATCGCCGGATCTCCTCGTGTACGGCGGCGTCCGGGGCCGACACGAGCGCGAAGACGGTGTCGCGCATGATCAGCGGCGGCTCGGCCGGGTTGAGGATGATGATCGCCTTGCCGCGCTGCGCCCCGCCGACCTGCTCGATCGCGGCCGAGGTGGTCTCGGTGAACTCGTCGATGTTCGCCCGGGTGCCGGGACCGGCCGACCTGGAGGCGATCGAGGCGACGATCTCGGCGTACTGCACCGGGACGACACGGGAGATGGCGGCCACGATCGGGATCGTGGCCTGGCCACCGCAGGTGACCATGTTGAGGTTCGGGGCGTCCAGGTGCTCCTCGAGGTTGACCGCGGGGACGACGTAGGGCCCGATCGCCGCCGGCGTCAGGTCGATGAGCCGCTTGCCCCATGGCTGGAGCCGGGCGGCGTTCGCGACGTGGGCCTTGGCGGAGGTGGCGTCGAAGATGATCTCGATCTCCTCGAACTCCGGCAGGCGGATCAGCCCCTCGACCCCCTCGTGGGTCGTCGCGACGCCGAGCCGCTGCGCGCGGGCCAGGCCGTCCGACTCGGGGTCGATGCCGACCATGGCGCCCATCTCGAGGTGCCGGGCGGTGCGCATCACCTTGATCATCAGGTCAGTGCCGATGTTGCCCGACCCGATGATCGCGACCTTCGTCCTGCTCATGACGACTCCTCGCTGAACGTGGCCGAGACGCTGCCCAGCCCGGAGATGGTGACGGCGACGTGGGCGCCCGGGGTGATGTCCCGCATCGGGCCGAGGGCGCCGGAGAGCAGGATCTGCCCCGCGCGGAGCGGTTGCCCGAAGTCACGCGCATAGCGGGCCAGCCAGACGACCGCGTTGAGCGGGTCGCCCAGGCACGCGGCGCCGGTGCCGGTGGAGACCTCCTCGCCGTCGATGCTCATCGACATCGTGACGTCGACCGGTGCGAACTCCGCCAGGGTGCGCCGCTCGGTGCCGAGCACGAACACCCCGCTCGAGGCGTTGTCGGCGACCGTGTCGGCGAAGCTGATGTCCCAGCCCGCCACCCGGCTGCCACACACCTCGATCGCGGCGACCGCATAGTCGATCGCCTCGCGCACCTGCTGGTGGCTCAGCTCGCCCTCGGCCAGGTCCTCCTTGAGCACGAACGCGACCTCGCCCTCGGCCCGGGGCTGGAGGACCTGCGCGAAGCGGATGGCGTCGCCGTCCGCGAACGCCATGTCGTCCAGCAGCCAGCCGAAGTCGGGGGTGCCGACGCCGATCTGGCGCTGCACCGCCTCGGAGGTTAGCCCGATCTTGCGGCCGACGACGCGGCGCCCCTGGGCCAGCCGCGCCTCCAGGTTGAGCCCCTGGACCGCGTACGCCGCCTCGAGGTCGGTGCTGCCGATGAGGTCGCGCACGGGGGGACAAGGGGTACCGGTGCGGTCCGCCTCCCGGAGCCGGGCGGCGGCCTTGTGGAGGGCCGTCGCGGGGACGGTCGTGGTCTCGCTCATGGCGGCAGCCTTCCGGTGGAGGTTGGCGGTCCGCCAGTGTTGCGTTCCACTCAGCGGTACGCTCGGGCCATGGGTGTGGGTCTCGACAGCGTGCTGGGCCGCGCCGTCGCGATCCTGCGCTCGTTCGGACCCGAGGACCGGGTCGTGACGCTCGCGGAGCTCGCCCGGCGGACAGGGCTGCCGAAGGCGACGGTGCATCGGATGGCCGGGGACCTGGTGGAGCTGCGGCTGCTGGATCGGGTCTCGACAGGCTCGACCGCCGGGGCCGGTTCGACCTCCGGGGTCGGCTCGGGCTCCGGGGCCGGCTCGGGCTCCGGGGCCGGGTATCGGCTCAGCGGGGGGCTGTTCGAGCTGGGGCTGCGCGCATCCGCGGAGCGCAGCCTGCTCGAGGTCGCGATGCCGTTCCTGCAGGACCTCTACGAGCGCACGCACGAGACCGTCCACCTCGGCGTCGCCGACGGCGCGGAGGTCGTGTACGTGGCCAAGATCGGGGGGCACCGCCAGGCACGCTCGCCGTCGCGGACCGGCGGCCGGATGCCGATGCACTGCACCGCCATCGGCAAGGTCCTCCTGGCCTACGCCGACCCCGCTCTACGGCGCGCCGTCCTGACCGGGCCGCTGGAGCGACGTACTCCGCACACGATCGTCGCTCCGGGCCTGCTGCGGCGCCAGCTCGATGCGGTGCTCGAATCCGGGGTGGCGTTCGAGCAGGAGGAGTCGACGCCCGGCCTGCGCTGTGTCTCCGCGCCGGTCCTCGACGCCGCCGGCGCGAGCGCGGTCGCGGCGATCAGCGTCACCGGGCCGGTGGGACGATTCCGCCCCGAGGCTCATGTCTCCGCCGTCCGGGCCGCGGCCACCGGCCTGGCCAGCATGCTCGCGCGTCGCGGCTGAGTCCTTGCATGGGCTGCGGCCTCGGGGGCACCGTGGGCACATGAGCCAGTACGCCGACGAAGCGAACCCCGCCGACCTCGAGGAGCAGGCGATGCCCGTGGCGGGGGATGACGGCGCGGTGGACGCCGTACCTCCTGTGGCCGTGCCGGGCGAGGCCGATGAGGCCGACGTGATCGAGCAGGCGAGACCGGTCAGCGGCGATGACGAGGACTATCCCAACGACCTCGAGGTCGAGCCGAACGTCTGATCGCGGCCCGGCGCTCTCAGACGGCGTGCAGGACGGCCGACTCGCACGCCCGGGCGAGCGTGTCGCGCAGCTGGGGGTCGAGGTCGGGCAGCTCGAGGTCGAGCAGGAGCTGGGCGCCGCACCGGGCGGCGCGGCCGAGTTGATCGCCGGGCAGGTCCTCGGCCATCGAGATCACGTCGACGCACAGGTCCACGGCGAGGTCGCGGTCGTACGGCGCCATCCCCGTCGCGAGCCGCAGGAGCCCCGCGAGCGTTCCCAGGTCAAGTGCCGTCATGCCTGAAGAACGTAGGAGCCGGGGCCGCCGTGAGGCGGCCCCGGCTCGCGCCGTACTCGAAACTGGGGGTCAGTGACCGACGGTGAACCGCCGACGCAGGTGGTTCGACTGCTCGATCTCGTCGACGTAGGCGCGGGCGAAGTCGGTGCCGGAGATCTCCGAGCTGCCGTCCTCCTTGGTGACGAGGACGTCTCCGCCGGTGCGGTAGGTGCCGGTGTTCTCCCCGGGGGCCCAGGCGCCGAAGACGGCGGTGGGGGAGACGTAGAACCAGCGCAGGTCCTGCGGCGTCTCGCGCAGCGCGTCGAGCACCTCGGCGTGCGCCGACGCCTCGGGCTTGTACTCCTCGGGGAACTCCGGCGTGTCGATCACGCGTGGCCCGCCCTCGGCGACGAATGACGAGCCGGCGCCACCGACGAACGACAGGCGTGCGTCGTGGGTCAGGGCGGCGGCCACGAGCTTGGGCAGTACGTCGACCAGCTTCTGCCCGTCCACGTCCGCACCGTGCGTCGCCACCACGATCTCCTCGCCCTCCTTGCCGGCGTGGCCGAGGATGTGGCTGTCGGTGACCGAGCCGGTGCGGTAGTCGACGCCCTCCAGGGGCTCGGCCGGCAGGCTGCGGGAGTAGGAGATGACGGAGTGGCCGCGCTTGACCGCCTCCGCGGCGATGTTCCCGCCCGCGTAGCCGGTGCCGCCGAAGATCACGATGTTCGCCATGGGTCCTCTTCTCAGATCGGTGATTGGTTGAACGGTGAACCAACGGTCGGTCCGGCTGATTCCCGTCTCGTCGGGGTAGTCCCTAACGAACGGACCCCCGACACGCCGATGAAGGGGGTCCGTTCGTTAGGGACTACCCCGGCAACGGGCTGAGGTCGCGCGGCGCCGGCCGTACGAGTCGTCGCTGCTCGTGGGCGGCTACCTGCAGCGCATTTCCGTTCGCGGTTCGCGTGTGGAGGCTCGGCCCGCGGAGACCTCCTTGATCAGCGCGGAGTTCGCCGTTCGAGGCGTTGGCGCTGCCCTTGCCGGCTGAACGGATGTGCACTGCCACCGGGTCGGGCCCGCCGGACTGAACAGATGTGCAGATCTGCTGGCCCCGGCCCGCCGGGCTGAACAGGTGTGCAGATCTGCTGGCTCCGGTCTGCCGGGCTGAACGGTTGTGCAGATCTGCTGGCTCCGGCCCGCCGGGCTGAACAGGTGTGCAGATCTGCTGGCTCCGGTCTGCAGGCCCCCGCCCGCCGGGCTGAACAGGTGTGCAGATCTGCAGGCCCCGGCCCGCCGGCATGGACAACTGTGCAAGGACCCAGCGGAAACGGGCGTAGTCGCCTCGATGGGGCGACGCGCGCTAGGTGCTGCCGGGAAAAGGTCGCTGCGGAGCGAGGCCGATTGCGGTCGTACGCATCCTACTGGCAGCGCCGTGGCCGCGACCTATGCGCGTCGTTCGGGGGCCTAGTCGTGGGGTCGTGTCATGAGAAGGACCGGCTTCTCCGGGTCGACGTTGTCGATCACGACGTCGGCCCGGGTGCGCGGATCGCATTGCCGCCGATAGAGCTCGTTGCCTTCCGTGTAGCGACGCATCGTCGGGTGATGCGGGTCGGGGTTCGCTCCGTCCCGCAGCGCCATGCGTTGTGCTGTGACCTCGTAAGGCACGTCGAGGAAGACGCTGAAGTCCCAGCATCCGCGCAGTTCGTCTCGGTGCAGGAACAAGCCGTCCACCAGGACTACCGAACCGGGCGGGGCGAGGTGTTCGTCGTCGTACACGAATTCGTCGGTGCCCAGGTCGTGTGACCGGGCTCGATATCGGCCGTTGCCACCCGCAGCGAGCGGGCGCACCACATAGGTCAAGAATCGCTCGTAGTCGAAGCTGTCGAGCCAGAACCCGGATGCAGAGGTGCGGCCACGCCGATACCGGACATCGCGCGGGTTGTGAAAGTCATCGAGGGACACGCGCCGCACGACGGTCGAGGACCGTGCCAGGGTCGCGGCCAGGTCGTCGGCGAAGGTCGTCTTGCCGGCTCCGTCGCCTCCGTCGATCCCGACGAGCACCCGGCTGCCGCCGACGGCTTCCGGAAGCATCCCGGCGACGTGTCGAAGCAACTGCTGTCGCTGCGGGGACATCACGACACCGCGCCCAACTCAGCCCGCGGAGATCTTCTCGATCAGCGCCGTCGTGGAGATGGCCGGCGTGCGGGGGAGGTAGACGACCTCGCAGACGTCGTTGAACTCGTCGAAGCGGCCGGCCCAGTCATCGCCCATGACGAGCACGTCGGCGGCGTACTTGAGGATGTAGTCGCGCTTGAGCTCCAGGCTCTCCTCGAGGAACACCTCGTCGACCGGCTTGAGGGCGGCGACGATCGCGAGGCGCTCGGCCTCGCTGAAGACCGGGTCACGGTCCTTCTTGCGGCGGTTGAGGTCGTCGGCGCTGACGCCCACGACGAGCCGGTCGCCGTACGCCGCCGCGCGCTCGATCATCCGCAGGTGGCCGACGTGGAACACGTCGAAGGTCCCGAAGGTGATGACGGTGCGGGGCATGGGTGGCAGTCTCCCACGCGACCAGGTAGCGGGCAGAATCAGCCGCATGACGCCGACCGCGCCCATCGCGACGAGTGGCCCCATCACGGACACCTCCGCCGACGCCGAGCGCAGGCGGGCGCTGCGGCGGATGCGCACACTGGCGACGTCCCTGCTGGTGCTAGCCGCGGTCGTGTACGCCGCGACCCTCCACCACGGCGGCTTCCTGGGCTACGTGAACGCCGGGGCGGAGGCCTCGATGGTGGGTGCGATCGCCGACTGGTTCGCCGTGACAGCGCTCTTCCGGCACCCCCTGGGGCTGCCGATCCCGCACACCGCGCTGATCCCCAAGCGCAAGAACGAGATCGGTCACAGCCTCGAGGAGTTCGTCGGGGAGAACTTCCTCGCCCCCGAGATCCTGCGCGAGCGCATCGGCGTGGTGCAGCCGGCGCTGCGGACGGCGACCTGGCTGTCGGATCCGGCGAACGCCCGCATCGTGGTCGACGAGGTCTCCACGCTGGCAGCGACGGCGCTGGCCCGCGTACGCGACGACCACATCGAGGAGCTGGTCAACGAGGTCCTGGTGCCGCGCTTCCGCGAGGAGCCGATCGCACCTCTGCTCGGCGGGGCGCTCGAGGGCGCCCTCGCCGACAACCTCCAGAACGGCCTGGTCGACCTCGCGCTGGTGGAGCTGCACGGCTGGCTGCTGGACCACCAGGCGACGGTGACCGACGTCCTGGGCGAGCGGGCGCCCTGGTGGGTGCCGCCTGCGCTGCGGGAGCCTGCCACGGCGCGCATCCATGTCGAGATCGTGCGCTGGGTCGCCGACATCCGCGACGACCCCTACCACCGGGCGCGCAAGGCGTTCGACGAGCTCCTCGCCGAGCTGGCGCAGAGCCTGCAGCACGACCCCGCCACCCAGGAGCGCGCCGAGCGACTCAAGGACAGGCTGCTGGAGCATCCGCAGGTGATCGCCACCTCGATCAGCCTCTGGGACGCCTTCCGCCGCGCGCTCACCACGGCCCTGCGCGACGAGGAGGGCGCGCTGCGCGAGCGCCTCGTGCAGGAGGCCACCCGCTTCGGCCGGCGGCTGCTGGACGACGCCGCACTCCGCGAGCGGCTCGACACGGTGGCAGCCGACGCGGTCGTCTATCTCGTACGCCGCTACGGCGCGGAGGCGACCGCCGTCATCACGCACACCATCGAGCGCTGGGACGGGCGTGAGGCCTCGGAGCGGATCGAGCTCCACGTCGGCCGTGACCTGCAGTTCATCAGGATCAACGGCACGCTCGTCGGCGGTCTGGTGGGCGTGCTCATCCACGCGCTCACCGTTGTCCTGGGCTGAAGCACCGCCACGGATTCAGGGGTGATGTGACGGTAAAGCAACGGATTCGATACGTCAGAGGGCTATCCATCAACGCAATGCGTGTCTAAGATCACAGCCACCCGAACCCGCACGGAACCCGAGGACCGCGTTGACCACCATCGCCCGCCCCCCAGCCCCCGACACCCCAGGCATGCCCGAGCAGGGTGGCCTGCGCGCCGGCGCGCTGCACATGTTCGACTCGATCATCATGGCGTTCGCCGGGAGCGCCCCGGCGTACTCGCTCGGAGCGACGACGCCGATCCTGATCGGTGCGGCCGGCCTCTACGGCCCCGCTGCCCTGTTGTGGTGCGCCATCCCGATGCTCGGCATCGCGGTGGCCTTCAACTACCTGGGCCGTCTCGACGTCAACGCCGGGGCGAGCTACTCCTGGGTGGCACGCGCCCTGCACCCCGCCCTCGGCTTCCTGTCCGGCTGGGCGCTGGTCGTCAGCGCCACCATCTTCATGGTCGCCGGCTCCCTGCCGGCGGGGCAGTACACGCTCTCGCTCTTCTCCGACTCCGCGGCCGGCAACACCTGGGCCTGCATCGGCGTGGGCGCCTTCATGTTCCTCGTGATGGCGGCCCTCGTCCTTCGAGGCGTCACGATCACCGCGAAGGCGCAGTGGATCATGACCGGCATCGAGGTCAGCATCCTGGTCGTCTTCGGCATCGCCGCGCTCATCCACGGCGGCGACGCGGCTCACTTCGAGTGGTCCTGGCTATGGGGCTGGGGACACTTCGGCGGCATGAGCGGCTTCGCCGGTGCCGCGCTCATCGCGGCGTTCTACTTCTGGGGCTGGGATGTGACCGCGAACCTCTCGGAGGAGACCGAGGACAGCGAGAAGAACTCCGGCCTGGGCGGTCTCGTCGGCGTCGTGGGCGTCTTCGTGCTGTTCGAGGTCTTCACCATCGCCGCGAACATGATGTTCTCCGCCAAGCAGATCGCCAACAGCGACGACCTCCTGGGCCAGATGGGCAACATGGTCGCGCCCGACTGGGGCGGCAAGCTGCTCGTGCTCGCCGTCGTGCTCTCGACGATCGCCACGTTGGAGACCACCCTCATCCAGGTCTCGCGGACCCTCTTCGCGATGGGCCGCGACCGCACGCTGCCGCGCATCTTCGGCGCCGCCCACCGCGAGTGGCTGACCCCGTGGTTCGCGGTCGTGGTCGTCACGATCATCTCCCTGGTGCTGTTCGTGGCCTCCACCAAGCTCGGCGGCGTCTCGACGATCATGGGCGATGCGATCACCGCGATCGGCCTGCAGATCTGCATCTACTACGCGCTGGCCGGCATCGCGGTGGTGGTGGCCTACCGCAAGGTGGCCTTCCGCAGCGTCAAGAGCGCGATCCTGGTCGCAATCTGGCCCTCGATCGGCGCGGTGTTCATGCTGTTCCTCCTGGTCCAGTCCTGCTTCGGCCCGAACCGCCTCACCAACGCGGAGCTGGGCATCGGCTTCGGTGCCGTCCTCCTCGGCCTGATCCCGATGGCGTACTACTGGGCGACCGGCAGCGCATGGTTCCGCGACCCGGGCCCGCGGCTGGACGCGGCGGCGCTCGAGACCGAGATCTGAGCCGGTCGGCGGGGTTCGCCTAGGCTGGGGCCATGGAGAAGCCTGAGATCGACTTCGTCGACCCCACCCCGCCGACCGACCTGGTCATCACCGACCTGACCGAGGGGGAGGGCGAGGAGGCCACGGCCGGCAAGACCGTGAGCGTGCACTACGTCGGGGTCTCCCACAGCACCGGCGAGGAGTTCGACGCGTCGTACAACCGCGGCGAGCCCCTGCGCTTCCGCCTGGGCGTCGGCCAGGTCATCGCCGGTTGGGACCAGGGCGTGCAGGGCATGAAGGTCGGCGGCCGCCGACAGCTGGTCATCCCGCCGCAGCTGGGGTACGGCGACCGCGGTGCCGGCGGCGTGATCAAGCCGGGCGAGACGCTGATCTTCGTCGTCGACCTGCTCGGCGTCTCCTGAGCCTGCCGGTGGACCCCCAGGACGTCCCGATCCGCGACGATTCCATCCGGCTCGGCCAGTTCCTCAAGCTGGCCAATCTCGTGGAGAGCGGCGCCGAGGCGAAGCCGGTCATCGCCGAGGGCCGGGTGCGGGTCAACGGCGAGGTCGAGACGCGCCGCGGCCGCCAGCTCCACCACGGGGACGTGGTGCAGCTCGGCGGCCTCGCGGCCCGGGTGACCGACGAGGCGACGTACGACGACGGCCTGCCCTGGTAGCCGGCCTCGGGTGAGGCGTGCGCATCTGTTTCGGTTCCTGGGTACCTGCCCAGGAACGGAAGGAGACAGCCATGTCCACCACAGGATGGATCATCCTCGCGGTCGTCATCGTCGTGGTTCTGCTGCTCGCCTTGGCGGTCTGGCGCTCGATGCGCCGCAAGCGGATGGCCGAACAGGCCAGCGAGATCCGCGCCGAGGCGCGGGAGCACGCGGTGGAGGTCGGGCAGACGCGGCGTGACTCGCGTGAGGCGGAGCTGCGGGCCGAGCAGGTCCGGCTCGAGGCCGAGCGTGCCGAGCGCGAGGCCGAGATCAAGCGCCAGGCGCTCGCCCAGGAGGAGGCCGCTCACGAGGACCGGCTGCGTGAGGCCGACCGACTCGACCCGGAGGTCGACCACAAGGCCGACGACTACCAGCCCTCGCTCCGCGCCCGCAGCGAGCGCGACGAGGGGACCGTCGAGGCCGAGGACGCGGCCCGCGAGGATCCCTCGGCCGGGGGCCAGCACCGCCGCTGAGCGGTAGCGGCAGCGGCCTGCCGCTGCGGTGTCCTCAGGGGCGCCGCAGCGGCGTGACCGTGCCCGGGCCGTGACTCGGCCAGTCCGGGTCATCGCCGTCGGGGACGGTGCCCAGGAAGGACAGCGCCGCATCGTGCAGGTGGCCGTTGGAGGCCAGCGCATTGCCGCCCCACGGCCCGTCCTCCCCGGCGAGCGAGGTGAACATGCCGCCCGCCTCGGTCACGATCGGCACCAGTGCGGCCATGTCGTAGAGCGCCAGCTCCGGCTCGGCCGCCAGATCGACGGCTCCCTCCGCGAGGAGCATGTAGGACCAGAAGTCGCCGTACCCGCGGGTGCGCCAGCAGCGCCGCGCCAGCGCCAGGAAGTCGTCGAGTCGGCCGCGCTCCTCCCACCCGTCGAGCGAGGCGTAGGCGAGGGAGGCATCCTCGAGCCGGCGTACGTCGGAGACCTGGTTGCGGGTCGCCTTCATCAGCGACTTGCCGGTCCAGCTGCCCTGATCCTTCGTGGCCCACCACCGCCGGCCCAGCTGGGGCGCCGAGACGACCGACATGACGACCTCGTCCTCGACCGCGAGCGCGATCAGCGTGGCCCACACCGGGACCCCGCGGACGTAGTTCTTGGTGCCGTCGATGGGATCCACGATCCAGCGGCGCGCGGAAGTGCCGGTGGTGCCGGTCTCCTCACCGGTGACGGCGTCGCGGCTGCGTGCCCGCGAGAGCGTGCGGCGGATCGACTCCTCGACGGCCTTGTCGGCGTCGCTGACCGGGGTCAGGTCGGGCTTGGTCATGACATGCAGATCCAGCGCCTTGAACCGGTCGGAGCTGATCGAGTCGGCGTCGTCCGCGAGCAGGTGCGCCAGCCGCAGGTCGTCGGTGTAATCGGTGGCCACGGGCTCAGCCTAGAGCGTGCGCGCGCCGGCACCCCGCACCCTGCTCCTCAGGCCGCTGCCAGGTGGCTGGCACAATCGTCACCCTATGACGATCAACGGCCTGCCGCTCCACCCGCTCATCGTCCACGCGACGGTCGCCACGCTGCCGATCTTCGCCCTCGTGACGCTGGGGTATCAGCGCCCGCGCTGGCAGCAGGCCCTGCGCTGGCCACTGGGCGCCCTCGGCGTCCTGTCGGCGTTCCTGGTGTGGCTCACCTCGGCCTCGGGCGACGCGCTCAACCACGACCGCTTCGCGACCGCCACCGGGGAGCTCGCCCAGCGCATCCACCACCATGAGGACCTCGCCGGCAAGCTGGCGGTGGTCACCTACGTGGTCGCCGCACTGGCCGTCCTCGAGGCGCTGCTGCGTGGCCGCGTCCCCACGATCGTCACCCGCATCGGCGCCGTGCTGCTGGTGCTCGGGGCGATCGCCATCGTCGTCCTCGCGGTCCTGACCGGCGATGCGGGCGCGCAGGCGGTCTGGCACTCCTGAGCCGGCCGGGTCGGCGCCCGGGAGACGCCGGAGTCGCGCTCAGGCTCGCTGGAGGCGACGTACGTCGGCCGAACACAGCGCCACCAAGGACGACCCGCCGATGACGGCGGCGACCACGACCAGCCACGGCCGGAACCCGACCGCCGCGGCGAGAGGCCCCGTCACCGCCAGGCCGATCGGCCGAGCGACGAACGAGCCGACGATGTCGAACGAGTAGACCCGGGCCAGCTTGTCCTCGGCGACGTTCTGCTGGATGGACAGGTCCCAGAACACGGAGAAGATCTGCAGGCCGACGCCGTGCAGGAACGCGCCGCCGAGCACGAGGACCACCGAGTGCGACAGCGCCATGGCGAGTGGGAAGAGCGCGGTGAGGGAGAGGAGCGCCGTCCCCGCGCGGAGGCTGTGCCGTGGCTTCCAGCGCAGGCACACCAGCCCGCCCACCACGAACCCGAGCATCAGCACCGATAGGGCGGCGCCCCACGCCACCCGGGAGATGCCCTGGCCGACCACGATCGGGCCCAGCACGCTCTGCGCGCCACCGTAGAAGAGGTGGTAGAGCAGTGCCTGCCCGATGAGAAGCCATAGCCAGGCGTGCCGCATGACCTCGCGGAAGCCGTCCGCCATCTCCGCGATCATCGAGCCGGCGGCGCCCGTGGCGGCCGGCTTGGCCGCCACCCGCATGCGGGCGTACGTCACGGCCGCGACCAGGAACGTCGCGGCGTCGACCCCGATCGCCCAGCCGGAGCCGACGGCAGCGACGATGACTCCGGCCGCGGCGTACCCCAGCGTCGCGGCGGTGGTGCGCAGGACCGGACGCAGTGCGACCGCCCGCGCCAGGTCCTCCGCCGGTACCACGGCGCGGGTCATCGCCGAGGAGGACGGCTGGCTCAGCGCTCCCATCACGCCGGTCAGCGCGCCCAGCGCCGTGAGCAGCGGGATCGAGGCGTGGTGGGTGATGAGCGCGGCCGCCATCACCACCTCGACCACGCCGTTGACGGCGGCGGAGCCCTCCATGATGAGCTGCTTGCTCACCCGGTCTCCGAGCACGCCGGCGAAGAGGGTCGTGAGGACCTCGGCGCCGGCGAACACCGCCTCGACCAGGCCGAGCTGGGTCGCGGAGCCGCCGAGGTCGAGCACCGCGAACGCGAGCGCGACGGGCGTGATCGCGCTGCCGAAGGCGCTCACCGAGCTGCCGATCACGAGCAGCCGGAAGTTGCGGTGCCGCAGGACGGAGGTCCGAGGCGCGTCGAGCACGGTCACGGGCGTGAGTCTGGCAGCGCTCGTACGGCCGCGTCATCGCGATTTGTGCCGGCAGGGGCCGACCCGATCAATAGGCGGTGACCGACCGCGCCTCGAGCAGCCGCCGGAAGGAGGCGACCCGCTCCGGGTCGGCCTCACCGCGCTCGACCGCCTCGTCGAGCCCACACTCGGGCTCCTCGGCGCCGTGGGTGCACCCGCGCGGACAGTCCTCGGTCATCTCGTCCAGGTCGGGGAACGCCTCGATGAGGTGCTCGGGCTCCACGTGCGCCAGGCCGAAGGACCGGATGCCGGGGGTGTCGATGATCCACCCGCCCCCGGAGGTCGAGCCGCCCCCGGAGGTCGAGCCGGCTCCGGAGGTCGAGCTTGTCGAGACCCCCAGCGGCAGCATCAGCGCCGAGGTCGAGGTGTGGCGCCCACGACCGGTGACGGCGTTGACGTGGCCGGTCTCGCGACGGGCATCGGGCACCAGTGCATTGACCAGCGTGGACTTGCCGACACCGGAGTGCCCGAGCAGCACACTGGCGCGGCCGACGAGCCGCTCACGAAGTTCCTCCAGGCCGCTGATCCCATCGGGCCCGCGGCTGGTGACCACCCAGGGCACCCCGAGAGAGCGGTACGTCGAGAGCAGCGTCTCCGGGTCGGCCAGGTCGGCCTTGGTGAGGCACAGCAGCGGGGACAGGCCGGCGTCGAAGGCGGCGACCAGCGCCCGGTCGATCAGTCCGTGCCGCGGCTCGGGGTCCGCCAGCGCGGTGACCACGACGAGCTGCGAGGCGTTGGCGACGATCACCCGCTCGACCGGGTCGTCGTCATCGGCGGTACGCCGCAGGATCGTCGTACGGGGCTCGACCTCCACGATGCGAGCCAGCGCGCCGTCGGTACCGGAGACGTCCCCGACCACCCGGACCCGATCACCGACGACCACGCCCTTGCGGCCCAGTGGTCGGGCCTTGACCGCCCACACCTGCACGCCCGCGACGAGGACCGTGAACCGGCCACGGTCGACGGTCAGGACCACACCGTCGACAGCGTCGTCGAACGTGGGCCGCTCCTTGGTGCGAGGGCGTGAGCCGCGCCGGCGAGGCCGGTCGTAGTGCTCGATGTCCTGCTCCGAGTAGCGGCGGCCACTCACGCCGGCTGCTCCCCGGGGAACAGCCCCGCCCAGCTGGGCGCGAAGTCGGTGAACGTCTTGCTGGTCGTGGCGATGTTCTCCACCAGGACGCCGTCGACGGCGGCGCCGAGGATGACGCCGGCGTGGGCCATCCGGTGGTCGGCGTAGGTGTGCCAGACGCCGCCGTGCAGCGGCGCGGGGGTGATCGAGAGCCCGTCGGGACGCTCGACCACGTCGGCACCGAGGGCGCTCAGCTCGGTGGCGAGGGCGGCGAGCCGGTCGGTCTCGTGGCCGCGGATGTGCTCGATGCCGCGCAGGTGCGAGGGGGTGCTGGCCAGGGCGCAGAGTGCGGCGACCGCGGGGGCCAGTTCGCCCACGTCGTGCAGGTCGAGGTCGACGCCCGACAACGCCTCGGGGCCGGTGACCCGCAGGCCCGCGTCGGTCAGCGACACCTCGCAGCCCATCAGAGCGAGGATGCCCCGCAGGGCATCGCCCGCCTGGGTGGTCTGCCGAGGCCAGTCCCGCACGGTCACGGTGCCGCCACTGAGCGCGGCCAACGCCAGGAACGGTGCGGCGTTGGACAGGTCCGGCTCGATCACGTGGTCGACCGCCTTCACGGGGCCCGGTGCGACCGACCAGCGGTTGGCCTCGGCGTCGTCGACGGCGGCGCCGTGAGCGCGCAGCATCTCCACGGTCATCTCGATGTGGGGGAGCGAAGGCACGGGCTTGCCGTCGTGGCGCACGTCGATGCCGCGCTCGTAGCGTGCCCCCGCCAGCAGCAGCGCGCTCACGAACTGGCTCGAGGCTGACGCGTCGATCACCACCGTGCCGCCGGCGACCGAACCACGACCGCGCAGCGTGAACGGCAGCGCCTCGCCCTCGACGTCCACGCCGAGGGACCGCAGCGCCGAGAGGATCTCGCCGATGGGGCGCTGGCGCATGTGCTCGTCGCCGTCGAACGCGACCGCCCCCGTGCTGAGCGCGGCGACGGGCGGCACGAACCGCATCACTGTTCCCGCCAGGCCGCAGTCGATCTCGGCGTCCGCGGCGAAGTCCCCGGGCGTGACGGCCCAGTCCTCGCCGGACGTGTCGACCGACGAGCCGAGCGAGGTCAGCGCGGTCGCCATGAGCAGGGTGTCGCGCGAGCGCAGGGCCCGGCGTACGACGGACGGGCCGTCGGCGATCGCCGCCAGCACCAGCGCCCTGTTCGTCAACGACTTGCTCCCCGGCAGTGACACCACCGCCTCGACCGGCGCAGTCGCCCGCGGTGCGGGCCAGGGGTCGGCGAGAGGGGGCTGCGTCACGCCCCGCAGCCTACCGGGATCGCACCGCTGCCGACCGGTCAGGCGAGCTTCGCCTTGGCCAGCTCGGTGACGACCATCGCCTGCTCGCGGGCGGCGTTGGCCAGCGCGGGCGCCTGCGTGCCGCCCCGCTTCCGCATGTTCTTGCGAGCCTTCTTCTGGGCGACCTTCTGGGCCTTCTTGGCCTGCTTGCGGAAGTCCTTGGCGTTGGCCCTCGCCTGCTTGCGCAGGTCGGCCAGTGCGGGGCCGGCGTGCGAGCGGGCGCTGTCGGCTGCGGTGGCGGCATGCTCGCGAGCGGCGGCCGCGAGCTCGGGGCCACGCTTGCGCGCTTGCTTGGCGGCCCACTTCGCCGTCTTCCTCGCCTGCTTGCGCAGGTCGCTGCTGTTGCTGCGCGCCTGCTTGCGCAGCTCTGCCAGCGCAGGCGCGGCCTCGTCGCGGGCGGTCCCGGCGAGGACGGCGATCTGGTCGAGGGCCGCGGCGGCCACGACCGGTGCCTTCTCCTTGGCGGTGCTGGCGAGGTCGGCGGCGCGTTCACCCAGATGCTGGGTCGTGTCGGCCGTGGCCGCCTGGTGCGCGGCCTCCTTCAGCGTCTCCTTGGCGGTGCGTCCCGCGGCGACGGCCGCGGTGGCCAGAGAGCCGGCACCGAGCCCCGCCTCGAGGGCGGCGACCTTCGTCTCGAGCTTCGCCGTGCTCGCCATGTGGCCGACCTCCCGTCGGGCGTCGCCGACGGCGTGCTTGGCCAGCCAGGCGACCCCCGGCTTCCCGTCGGTGTCGCCGGCCGCGATGATCAGGCCGCCGAGCAGCGACAGGTTCTTGGCCAGCTGCAGCTGCTGCTGCTTGCGGGCGGCCGGGTCCTTCTCGTTCCAGAAGTCGTGCCCCGCCACGGTCGTGGGCACCAGGGACGTCGCCAGGACGGCCGCGGAGATCCGGGGGAACCGACCGGTCGCCAGGGCGAGGCCTGCCACGAGCTGGATGCCGGCGTTCAGCTTGACCAGCTTCTCCGGGTCCTGGGGCAGGGGGATCCCGAGCCGCTGGGCCCACTGCGCCAGCGGCGTGGCGACGGACTCGGCCTTGGCCGCCGCGCCCGAGGAGTTGCGCAGCGTCTGGACGGGGCCGACCAGGAAGATCGACGACAGCATCGGGCGAGCGAGAGTGCGGCTGATGGTCATGTCGGTCCGGTTACCGAAGCCGCGGGGGGTATTCCTACGGATAGGACCAGGTGACGGTTTCTGCGTCGAAGTCGGTCGGCGTGGCCGTCACCGTCATCCCGTCGGCGTACGGGTCGAAGTGGCCGAGCTCGGCCCCGTCGTCGCTGCTGTCGATCGTGCAGGTGAGGATCGCGGTGGTGCCGCTGACGTTCCACGCCTGGCTCGAGCACACACCGGAGGCGTCCACGTGCCACTCTCCGGTGAAGCCGGTGACGGTGTAGGTCACCGTCGCGTGGTCGCCGTCCGGGATGCCGTTGACGCGGACCATCGTGCCGATGTAACCCAGGTCGGTGCCGTGCAGGGCCGGGTCGATCGTGAGTCGGGTCGTGACGTCGATCGTGGCGGTGCCGGTCGCGGAGGCGCCCCGACCGTCGCTGACGGTGTAGGTGAACGTGTCGCTGGCTCCGCCGAACCCCGCGTCGGGCACATAGGTCGCGTTGCCGTCGGCCAGCGTGACCTCACCGTGGGTCGGCTGCGAGGCGATGCGGTAGGTGAGGGGGTCGCCGTCGGGATCGGAGGCGTTAGCGCCGAGGTCGAGGCTGACCGGGCTGCCCATCGCCGTGGTGGCATGGAGCTGCGCCTGCGCGAGCTGTGGTGCCCGGTCCGGCAGCGTCCCGACGCTGATCTCGACCCTGCCCTGGGCCCGGCGGCCGTGCCCGTCGCTGATCGTGTAGCCGAAGGCGTCCGCGCCGGTGTAGCCCGGCGCGGGGGTGTAGTCGATCAGGCCGGAGCTCGTCAGGGCGTCGGTGCCGTGGGCCGGAGCGGTGAGCGCGGTGACCCTGAGCCGGTCGTGGTTGGCGTCGCTGTCGTTGGCGAGTACGTCGACGGCGGTCGGCGTACTGCCCTGCCAGGAGGCGGCCACCGTGACCACGTCGGTGGCGGCGATCGGTGCAGCGTCGGGGGTGCGGACCTTCACGCTGCCGGCGATGCTGCCGCCATGACCGTCGGTGAGCACGTAGTCGATGGTGTCGGTGCCGCGCCAGCCCGCATCCGAGGTGTACGTGACCGTGCTGTCGTCGCCCGCGCGCCGCGGCGTGAGGGCCGCCCCGGCGCCGCGGCGGGCGCTGATGCTCCCGATCACGACCCGGCCGTGCGGGGGCTTGGCGACCCGCGCGGAGGCCACGCGCAGGGCGTGTCCGGCCGGGTCGCTGGCGCCGCGGGTCAGGTCGATGGTGACCGGCCGGCCGGCGGCGATCGCCCACACCGGAGCCAGTGGCGCCTGGGTCACGGTCCCGAGGCTCGTGGCCTTGGCAGCGACAGTGACGGGTGCGACCGGAGGCTTCGCAGCGACGGCGACGGCGACGGCGGAGCTGCGGTGCTTGCGGGGTTCGCGGTGCTTGGAGGCCGCGGCCTTGGACGTCGCCGGGCCGCCCGGTGCGGCGGGCGATGTCGTGGCCGGATCCGAGGCGGCTCCCGAGCGGACGGCCGCAGGTGCGCGGGGTGCGGCAGCCGGGGCGGGTGTGCCGCCCTGGGCCAGGGCCACCGCGGCGACCACGGCAGTGGCCGCGACCGCCCCGCCGGCGACGGCTGCGACGCGGCCGGCCGGGTTGTGGAGCACCCAGTCCTTGCCGCGGGTGAGGAACAGCAGCATGCCGCCCTTCGCCACCCCCGCGGCGCCGGCGACACCGAGCCGGGCCGCGGCCAGGTAGCCGGCGCCGGCGCTGCCGAGCAGTATCGGGGCCAGCACGGCGCCGAGGTCGTTGTTGATCTCGGCGAGCTCGAGGTAGATCGCACTGCACTCGCGGCAGTCCTGCAGGTGCGCGTCGACCTTCGCCGCCTCCCGGCGCGAGATGCCGCCGCGCAGATAGGCGCCGAGGTTGGCGCGCGTCGCAGCGCAGGCGTCCTCGACGGCGTCCTGGGCGTGCATGGTGATGAACGCCTGTCGCAGGCCCTCGCGTGCCCGATAGGCCAACGCCGAGACGGAGTTCGCGCTCATCCCGAGCAGCGGCGCGACCTGGGCCGGCTTCTGCCCCTCGACCTCGGTGTGCCAGAGGACCTGCTGCCAGCGCTCGGGCAGGGAGGCGAACGCCCGCGCCGCGGCCGCGCTGTCGAACCCGCTCACCGCCGTGTCCTCGAACGGCACACCGGGGTCGTACGGCGCGAGGTCGTCCGTGGTGGTCAGACGCGAGCTCGCCCGCAGCCTGTCGACGTGCAGCCGACGCACGGACGTGAGCAGATAGGCCCGGAACGCCAGGTCCGGGCCCCCGCCGCGCTGCAGCAGGGCGAGGACCTTGGCGAAGGCCTCGGAGACCAGATCGTCGACGTCGCCGGCGGAGACCAGCTGCCGCGCCAGGCGCCGCGCGGCATCGACGTGGCGCTCGAAGAGCTTCCCGTAGGCGTCGACGTCTCCGCCCCGCACGGCGGAGATGAGCTCGGCGTCCCCGGGCTCGTCGAGGGGGGCGAGCGCACCGTGCTGGCCCGGGACGAGGTCATTCACGGGAACAGAGACGCGCGTGCGCACGCGTCATGACGCCGTTCGGCACGTCTTCTCCTGATTCGGCTCGTTCCTCGCAAGAGGGTCCCGGCGTACCGCGTCATGGTGACGCCGGACCCGCGTCCCATCCTCACACGGCGCGATCGCGTCGTCGTACGAAACGGACTTGGGAGGGTTCGTGGGAGATTTCATGCGACGTCGAGGCCCCGCGGACCTGACGTGGCCCAGCGGGGAGCTGGCCGAGGAGACGCGGGCGTTGATCGCGCCCCCCTTCGAGGCGGTGGGGGAGGCGTTGGCGGCCGGGACCACCGCCATCGAGGCGTGCTGGATGGTGGGTCGCGCCCTGGCCGAGGTCGGGTCCTCACTCGGCGAGAGCCTCGAGGGCCTGCGAGCCACGACCCGGCTCGTCGCCGGCCGCGACCCGCGGTTCGACGAGACCCATGCGCTCTCGCTGGCGTGGAGCGAGTCGGTGCTCGGCTACCTGCACGGGCTCTCCTGCGCCGATCCGCTGACCGGGCTCTCGACGCACGCCCACATCCGCGAGCGCATCTCCGAGCTCTACCGCCACGCGCTGCTCGACAGCACGGGGACCGACCTGGCCGCGGGGGTGGACCGCACCCATGCACTGGTCGTCACCTACGCCGGACAGGTACGAGACGCGATCTGCGCCGCCCGCCGCCTGACCCTGCTCGGCCAGGCTGCCCGCAGCGTCTTCTCCGGCACCGAGACGATCGGCCAGGTCGGTCACGCCAAGGTGGTGGTCATCGCCCCCCGCAACGATGCGCTCGCCGGGCAGGTCGCGCTGCTACGCCGGATGGTCGACCAGCATGCCGAGCGCGTCTGGATCGAAGGCCTGCCGCGTACGGACGCCTCGGCCGCCTGCCTGCTCGACGAGCTCGCTCGCTGCTGACGCCTGGCTAGGGTGGCCACATGTGCGGCCGCTACGCGTCCAGCCGGGACGTCGAGGATCTCGTCGATGAGTTCGACATCGCCGATGTGAGACTCGCCGCGCCGCTGCCGGCGTCGTACAACGTCGCTCCGACCGACGAGGTCTATGCCGTCCTCGAGCGACCGGCGAAGCCGGAGCGGCCGCAGGAGCGCCAGCTGCGGTCCCTGCGCTGGGGCCTGGTGCCTTCCTGGGCCAAGGACGCCTCGATCGGCTCGCGGATGATCAACGCCCGGATGGAGACGGTCGCCGAGAAGCCGGCGTTCCGCAAGGCGTTCGCCACCCGGCGCTGCCTGCTTCCGGCGGACGGCTACTTCGAGTGGTACGAGACCTCGCAGACCGGCCCGAAGGGCAAGCCGGTGAAGCAGCCGTTCTTCATCCGCCCACGCGACGGCGGGGTGCTGGCGATGGCGGGGCTCTACGAGATCTGGCGTGACCACAGCCTGCCCGAGGACGCCTCGGACGCCTGGCGTTGGAGCTGCACCGTCATCACCACCAGCGCGGAGGACGACCTCGGCCGCATCCACGATCGGATGCCGTTGATGGTCGAGCCCGATCGCTGGGACGCGTGGCTCGACCCGACGCGTCCCGGTGCCCTCGACCTGCTGGTCCCCGCAGCCCCCGGCCTCCTGGAGGCCTATCCGGTGCGGCCGCTGGTGAGCAACGTCCGCAACAACGGCCCCGAGCTGATCGAACCGCTGCCGATGGAGGAGTCGCTGCTGTGAGCACCCAGATGATCACCACGCCGTACGGCGAGGGACGGCTGGTGACCCGTCGCGCGCGCTCGCCGATCGCGACGCTCCTCCTCAGCCACGGCGCCGGGAACGGCATCGAGACCCACGACCTGCAGGCGCTGGCGTCGGTGCTCCCGGCGAACGGTGTCAGCGTGCTGCTCTTCGAGCAGCCCTGGAAGGTGGCCGGCCGTCCCGTCGCCTCCGCACCGGCGACCCTCGACGTCGGCCTGACAGCGGTCGTGGACCAGCTGCGGCTCCGCACGCCGCTGATCGTGGGCGGGCGATCGGCCGGTGCCCGCTCGGCAGCGCGCACCGCCAAGGCGCTGGGTGCCAGTGGCTGCCTGGCGCTCGCCTTCCCGCTCCACCCGCCGGGCCGGCCGGAGCGGAGCCGGGTCGACGAGCTGATCGGAGCCGGGGTGCCGACCTTGGTGATCCAGGGGGAGCGGGACCCGATGGGGCGGCCCGAGGAGTTCCCGGCCGAGCTCGGCTCGATGGACCTGGTCGTCGTACCGGCTGCCGACCACCCACTGAAGGTCGGCAGGTCCGCCCCGGTCACCGAGGAGGATGTCCGGGCCATCGTGGTCGAGTCGACGCTGGAGTGGCTGGTGCGCGAGGTCGTCGGGGTCCGCGACTGACGCGGCGAACCGACCTGCTGTCGGGAGGGGCATCGGGGCTGGGAATGACATCCGGCGCAGCGGCGTTCATCCGACATGATCGCGTGTCTCGAGCGCCCGCCGAGGGCCACGTCCACCGTTGGGGATGCCCGCGCGGCCGCCCGCGTAGGCTTGAGCACGATGAGTGACACCTTCGATGACCTGACCGCCGCACTCTCCCACGACGATGGGGAGGCCGCTGCGGTCGCCGACCCGGCGACCGAGACCGACGCGGAGCGTGCGCTGCGGTTCGAGCGGGACGCGCTGCCGTTCCTCGACCAGCTCTACTCCGCGGCGATGCGGATGACCCGCAACCCGGCCGACGCCGAGGACCTGGTGCAGGAGACCTTCGCCAAGGCGTACTCCTCCTTCCACCAGTTCAAGCCGGGCACGAACCTCAAGGCCTGGCTCTACCGCATCCTCACCAACACCTTCATCAACAGCTACCGCAAGAAGCAGCGCGAGCCCCAGCAGTCGATGTCGGAGGACGTCGAGGACTGGCAGCTCGCGCGCGCCGAGTCCCACATGTCGGGCGGGCTGAAGTCCGCCGAGACCGAGGCGCTCGAGCATCTGCCCGACTCCCAGGTCAAGGACGCGCTGCAGCGGCTGCCCGAGGAGTTCCGGCTCGCGGTCTACCTCGCCGACGTCGAGGGCTTCGCCTACAAGGAGATCGCCGAGATCATGGAGACGCCGATCGGCACGGTGATGTCACGGTTGCACCGCGGTCGCCGCCAGCTGCGCGACCTCCTCTCGGACTACGTCCGCCACAACGACCTGCTCCCGGCCGGCCGCGACGGCGCCGGGGTCAACGGGGGAGAGTCATGAGCCACCAGCACGACGACGTCACCCCCGCAGAGTGCGCGGACTACCTCGAGCAGATCGTCTACTTCATCGACAACGAGCTCGACCAGGCCGACTGCGCCGCGGTCCGCGCCCACCTCGACTCGTGCAACCCGTGCCTGGCCAAGTACGACCTCCAGCGCACGGTGAAGCAGGTCGTCGCCCGCTCCTGCTCCGAGGTCGCGCCCGGGGACCTGCGCGCGAAGATCATGGTGCGGCTGCAGCAGGTCCGCGTCGAGATCAACGAGGCCTGATTCGCGCTCCGCGGGAGCATTTGAGACACTGGCCCCTGCCCTTCGTGGGCGACGTATCGATCCAGGAGGACACCATGGGCAAGACCGGCCGCAAGCGCCGCGCTCGCAAGAAGAAGGGCGCGAACCACGGCAAGCGCCCCAACGCCTGAGCGCACCAAAGCACCCGAGCCCCCGGCCGTCCGGCCAGGGGCTCGCTGCATTTCGCTACGGGCGCGACAGTGCCGGGTCAGCGCCGGCGCAGCTCGGGGTTCCGCTGCCGCAGTACGTCGACCAGCGTGAGCAGCAGGTCAGCGCGTACCTCGGGCGGGTTCGGGCCGAGGGCGAGCTGGAGGTAGAGCGCGCGCAGGAACGCCTCCGCGTTCCCGGCGTCGGGCGCGGGCGAGGTGGAGCCGTCGGCGATCCGGTTGATCCACGGCTCGACCACCGTCAGCGGCACCTGGTTGCGCCGGAGCACCGCGATGGTCGTGTTGGCGAGCCGGTCGGCCTGACGGTCCGCGAAGGGCACGCGCGCCTTGGCGAGCACGCGATCGGCGACCACGTCGAGGATGACGGTGAGCTCCGGCGTGGACACGTGGGGGGAGGCGGCGAGCACGGCCAGGGCGTCGGCGCCGTGGGCGATGGCGGCAGCCCGGCCCTTCTCGGGGACGAAGCCGCGCAGGTCGCGCTCGCGCAGCATCCAGGTGGCGATCCGGTCACCCCACTCGAGCACCTTGCCGCCGGGCACCAGCGGCCGGTCGTTGTCGCGGGCGATGCAGACGCCGAGGATCAACGCCGAGCGGCTGCGCCGGAAGACGGTGTCGTCCTCCGGGCCGCCGAGGCCGACGGTGAGGCCGGCGGCCATCCCGTCGCCGAGTCCGGGGAGGAGGTCGTCGTACACGCCGCGGGCGATCCAGGTCGCGAGGGCGGGCGCGGCGATCCGGTCGCGGACCTCCGGATCCGGGTCGCCGAGCATGCGGGTCAGCTCCGCCGTCAGGTCGTCGAGTGCGCGGTCGGAGGGCACATCGAGCCCGGTCGCGCGCACGTCTTCCCAATATGACCCGGACATGGGGTCATTGTTTCAGATGGCGGCCGCGGCCCTATCGTGGCGGTCGTGCCCTCGCTGCCCGAGCTCGCCCGCAGCCACACCGACCTCGACGCCGACGACGTCGGCTGGCTGCAGCTGCTGATGGCGGACTGGCAGATCGTGGCCGACCTGTCGTTCGCCGACCTCGTGCTCTGGCTGCCCGACCGCGAGGGGAAGGGCTTCTGGGCGGCCGGCCAGATGCGGCCGACCACGGGGCCTACGGCGTACGTCGACGACGTCGTCGGCACGTTCCTGCCCGCCGGCCGTCGTCCGGTCCTGGACGCCGCCCTGGAGCAGGGCCGGCTGGTGCGCGAGGGCGACCCGGAGTGGCGCGACGACGTGCCGGTGCGGGTCGAGACCATCCCGGTCCGTCGGCACGAGCGCGTCATCGCCGTCGTCAGCCGCAACACGAACCTGCTCGGGGTCCGCACGCCCAGCCGACTCGAGCTGACCTATCTGCAGACCGCCTCCGACCTCACCCAGATGATCGCGGGCGGGTACTTCCCCTCGGCAGGCCAGCGCAGCGACCACGCCGACACCCCGCGCGTGGGAGACGGGTTCCTGCGCGTCGACGCGGACGGCGTCGTGGTCTACGCCAGCCCCAACGCGCTCTCGGTCTATCGCCGCCTGGGCCTCTCCGGCGACCTGGCGGGCTCGTCATTGGCCGAGGTGACGCGGCAGCTCGTGCCGCCGCGGGACCGCCCCGACGAGGAGACGCTCAGCGCCGTCCTGGGTGGCCGGGCCTACCGCGACACCGAGATCGAGTCCCAGGGCGTCTCCCTGATCGTGCGGGCGATCCCGCTGCGTCCCCAGGGGCGTCATCTGGGTGCGCTCGTGCTGGTCCGTGACGTCACCGACCTGCGCCGACGCGACCGCGAGCTGGTCACCAAGGACGCCACCATCCGCGAGATCCACCACCGGGTGAAGAACAACCTGCAGACCGTGGCGGCCCTGCTGCGGCTGCAGTCGCGTCGCATCGGCGAGCCGGCCGCCAAGGCGGCGCTGGACGAGGCGGTACGCCGGGTCGGCTCGATCGCCCTGGTCCACGAGATCCTCAGCCAGCAGGCCGTGGAGGAGCGGGTCGAGTTCGACGAGATCGCCGACCGGCTGGGGGTGATGGTCACCGAGGTGTCGGCGGTCGGCGCGCCCGTGCGGGTGGGGCGCGAGGGCTCGTTCGGGCTGCTGCCCAGCGACGTGGCGACCCCGCTGGCGATGGTGATCACCGAGCTGCTTCAGAACGCCGTCGAGCACGGCTACCCCGAGCCCCCCGCGGTCGCCCGGGGGCGGATCGACCTGCTGGTGCGCCGCCCCGCCGGTCGGCTCCAGATCGTGGTGGAGGACCACGGCCGTGGGCTGCCCGAGGGGTTCGACCTCGAGCGGTCGACCAACCTGGGGCTGTCCATCGTCAAGACGCTCGTGGAGTCGGAGCTGAAGGGCACGCTGCGCATCGAGCGCGGTGAGGGATCAGGTGCCCGGGTGGAGATCGACGTACCCCTGGAGTGAGGCGCGCGACCGCGACGTGGTCAGGGTGCGATCAGGCGGAAGTCAGGGTCAGGGCGACTGTCAGGGTGATCCGTCAGGGCGTTCCGTCAGGCCGTCCGGACGCGCGAGCGGGCGTTGCGGCGCTTGAGTGCGCGGCGCTCGTCCTCGGAGAGGCCGCCCCACACACCGTGGTCCTGCCCGGCCTCGAGGGCCCACTGGAGGCACTGCTCGCGCACCTCACAGCGGCGGCAGACAGCCTTGGCCTCCTCGATCTGCAGGATCGCCGGGCCGGTGTTCCCGATCGGGAAGAACAGCTCGGGGTCCTCGTCGAGGCAAGCCGATAGGTGGCGCCAATCCATGGCTGGGGAATCCCTACTTCCTTCAACGTCTGGGCAGAGGCGATATGTGCGCCCTGCGTGCGCGCGGGCACAAGCATGTGAACGCTTTCACGCGCGCTCCCCAAGGATTCCAATCTTTGGACCGTTAAACAAGGGCTGAGCGAGGTGGGATTCCTCACCGCCCGCCGCGGGCCGCTGCCGCCGATGCGCGCCGGGGACGGGCCGGGGACGGGCCGGACTCGTAGGCTGGCGCCGTGCACCGCCCGCCGTACCTCACCCTCGCCGCCGTCCTCGTCGCCCTTCAGGCCCTGGTCCTGGCGCTCTGGGCGGTCCTGGTCCTGGTGCACGTCTCGACGATGTCGGTCACCACCGCGATCTTCTTCCTGGTGTACGCCGCAGCCCTGGCGGCCAGCGCCGCGGGCCTGTGGCGGCTGCAGTCCTGGGCGCGGGCGCCGATCGTCCTGACCCAGCTGATCATGCTCGGCCTGGCCTGGGACTCCCGGCACGCCAACCTCCCGGTGGCGATCGGGCTCGCCGTGGTCGCGCTCGCGGCGCTCGGCTCGCTGCTCCACCCCGCCAGCCTGGAGGCGCTGGCGCCGCAGGATCCGTCCGTCTAGCGGTGCCCGAGCCCCAGTCCTGCTGAGTCCGGCTGAGTCCGGCTCAGTCCGGCTCAGTCCTGCTCGAGCGCCGTGCGCAGGTGCACCAGGGTGCGGCTGAGCAGTCGGGAGACGTGCATCTGGGAGATGCCGACCTCCTCGGCGATCTGCGACTGGGTCATGTTGCGGAAGAACCGCAGCATCAGGATCTTCTTCTCGCGCGCGTCCAGCGCGTCGAGCAGCGGCTTGATCGACTCGCGGATCTCCACGTGCTCGAGGTGCTCGTCCTCCACGCCGATCGCGTCGAGCATGGTGGCGGTGCCCCCGTCGTCGCTGTCGTCCCCCGCGTCGAGGGACAGCGTGGTGTAGGCGTTGCCCGACTCCAGGCCCTCGACGATCTCCTCGACCGTGCAGCCGATCTTGTCGGCGAGCTCGCGCGGGGTGGGTGAGCGGCCCAGCGACTGGGTGAGCTCGGCGCTCACGGTGCCGATCTGCAGCCGCAGCTCCTGGAGGCGGCGCGGCACCCGGATGGCCCAGCCCTTGTCGCGGAAGTGGCGCTTGATCTCCCCGATGACGGTCGGCGTGGCGTACGTCGAGAACTCCACGCCGCGCTCGGAGTCGAAGCGGTCGACCGCCTTCAGCAGACCGATGGTGCCGACCTGCACGAGGTCCTCGTGGGGTTCGCCCCGATTGCGGAAGCGGCGGGCGCAGTGCTCGACCAGCGGCAGGTGCAGGGCGATGAGGCCGTCACGGGCCTGCTGATGGTCGGGGCTGCCGCGGTCGGCGGCGTACATCGCCTCGAACAGGGCAGCGCTGCGTCGACGGGTCTCCTCGACGGCGGCGCTGCGTTGGACGTCAGGCGCGACGTCCTCCCGAGTGTCGTTGCTGGACATGTCAGGTGCCGGTCTCCAGCGGCGCCGCGGTGAGGAGCAGGGTGATCGCGAACAGGCCGTCGGCGGTCTCGATCGCGGCGTCGCTGGCGAGCGTGGTCAGCACCTGCCACGCGAAGTCGTCCTTCTCCTGGACGGGGGCGGATCCGGGCGCTGAGACCTGCACGGTGATCGTGCGCTGGCCGAGCCAGAACTGCGCGGTCACGTCGGCGCCGTCGCCGGCGGCGTCGAGCACCATCGCGCAGGCCTCGCCCACGGCCATGCGCAGGTCCTCGATGTCGTCCAGGGTGAAGTCGAGGCGCGCGGCGAGCCCGGCGGCCGTGGTGCGCAGCACCGAGACGTAGGCGGAGTCGGCCGGCACCCGCAGCTCGACGTCGGCGCGGCCACGGGGGGCCGCGGCTGGACCGGTCAGAGTCATGGTCACTTCCTTCGCTGCGAACGTGGATGCGGCGACGGGGCCGGTCGCGGGGTTCCTACCCCGGGACCGGCCCCGTCAAACGCGAGCTGAGCTTGGTCAGGCCTTCTTGGTCTCCCAGAAGATCTCGGCGATCTCGTCGATCTTCGCCAGCAGCTGGTCGGCCACGGCGGCGTCGAGGGTGCCCTTCGTGCCGGTGGCACCGGCCAGCTTGGTGGCCTCGTTGAAGAGCGTGTGCAGCTGCGGGTACTTCTCGAAGTGCGGCGCCTTGAAGTAGTCGGTCCACAGCACCCAGAGGTGGTGCTTGACCAGCTGGGACCGCTCCTCCTTGATGATCACCGCGCGGGTGCGGAAGTCCGGGTCGTCGCTGTCGGCGACCTTGGCAATGATCGCCTTGATGGACTCGGCCTCGATGCGGGCCTGGGCGGGGTCGTACACGCCACACGGCAGGTCGCAGTGGGCCGAGACCTCGATGGTGGGTGCCCAGAAGTGGGCGCTGCTGCGCGCGAACATGCGGGTCCTCTCGTCGTCGAACGGTTGCGTTCCCCTGCGACACTACTCGGGTGCCGCGACGCTCTCCACGGGTGCCTGTCCCGCGGCTCGGCCTCGCCCGCGTCGCAGGACGCTCGATGCTGCCGACGCTGCAAGCCGGCGACCTGTTGCTGGTCAGCTACCGGGGTGCACCGACGGCCGGGCGCCTCGTCGTGGCGCGGCTGCCCGACGGCACCGTCGCGGTGAAGCGGGCCACCGAGGAGCGGCGCACCCGCACCGGTGCGCCGGGCTGGTGGCTGCTGAGTGACAACCCGGCCGAGGGGGTCGACTCCCGCCACCGCGGGGTGGTGCCGGCAGCCGACGTACAGGCGGTGGTGGTGGGGCGGGTGTGGCCGCGGCCGTCGCGACTGTGAGCGCCCGGTGAGCGAGCGGCGAGCCGCCGGTGAGGCTGTGAGCCGTGTGACTCAGGCCATGGCGGACGTCGGCCACGCGCCCTCGCTGCTGTGCCAGACTGACCGGACCGGGGCCAACATCCCCGAGCCTCGAAGGTTCCGCGACCGCAACCTCGACGTCGCGAGGCCACGACCGCGCGCTGTCGCGCCCTTCCGCCCCGCGGACCCGTCCGTCGCTCGACCTTCCCAAGAAGCCTCTGGTGCCATGACTGATCTCAACCACCCCTACGCCGGCGACCCCGTCTTCGACCTCCACGTCGGAGGCAAGATGGAGATCGCGGCGACCGCCTCGGTCAACGACCGCGAGGCGCTGTCGAAGGCCTACACGCCCGGCGTCGCCCGGGTGTGCATGGCCATCCACGACCAGCCGGAGCTCAAGGACACCTACACGTGGGTGCCCAACACCGTCGCCGTGGTCACCGACGGCACCGCGGTGCTCGGCCTGGGCGACATCGGGCCGGCCGCCGCGATGCCCGTCATGGAGGGCAAGGCGGTCCTGTTCAAGGAGTTCGGGGGTGTCGACAGCATCCCGATCTGCCTGGCCACCACCAACGTGGACGAGATCGTCGAGACGGTCGTGCGGATGGCGCCCAGCTTCGGCGGTATCAACCTCGAGGACATCTCCGCGCCGCGCTGCTTCGAGATCGAGGATCGGCTCAAGCGGCTTCTCGACATCCCCGTCTTCCACGACGACCAGCACGGCACCGCCGTCGTCACCCTCGCCGCCCTGACCAACGCGCTGAAGCTCACCGGCCGCACGCCCGAGGACACCCGGGTGGTGATCTCGGGTGCGGGCGCCGCCGGTGTCGCCGTCGCCAAGATCCTGCTCGAGTACGGCGTGAAGGACCTCGTCGTCCTGGACCGCAACGGCGTACTGCACTCCTCGCGGGCCGACCTGACCCCCTCGAAGAAGGCGCTCGCCGCGGTGACCGCCGACCGGACCGGCCGCACCGGTGGGCTCGAGGAGGCGATGGACGGCGCCGACGTCTACGTCGGCGTCTCGGGCGGCACCGTCCCGTCGGAGCTCGTCGCGACCATGGCCGAGGACGCGATCATCTTCGCGATGGCCAACCCCGACCCCGAGATCCATCCCGACGTGGCCCACCAGTACGCCCGGGTGGTGGCCACAGGCCGCTCGGACTTCCCGAACCAGATCAACAACGTGCTCGCGTTCCCGGGCATCTTCCGCGGCGCGATCGACGCGGCCGCGACCGCGATCACCGAGGGCATGAAGCTGGCTGCCGCCCAGGCGCTCGCCGGCCTGGTCGGCGAGGAGCTCTCCGAGGGCTACATCATCCCGGCGCCGTTCGACCCGCGGGTCGGTCCCGCCGTCGCCGCAGCCGTCGCCGAAGCGGCCCGCCGGGACGGTGTCGCTCGCAAGTAGGTCGAGTTGCCGGTCCGGCGGGGTCGAGTTGCCGGTCCGGCGGGGTCGAGTTGCCGGTCCGGCGGGGTCGAGTTGCCGGTCCGGCGGGGTCGAGTTGCCGGTCCGGCGGAGTCGAGTTGCCGGTCCGGCGGAGTCGACGTGGCACCTCAACACCGACAAGGTGGCAACTCGACCCTGACCGACGGGCAACTCAACATCGACAAGGTGGCAACTCGACCCTGACCAATGGGCAACTCGACACCTACAAGGTGGCAACTCAACGCACAGATAGGTTGAAGGCATGTTCGCCGTCTATGCCGAGAAGATCAGTCGGGAGGACCCGCTCAGCGGGCTGGTGATCGGGGAGCGGCCGGAGCCGGTCGCACCCGACGGCTGGACGACCGTCACGGTCAAGGCCGCCAGCCTCAACCACCACGACCTGTGGTCGCTCAAGGGTCAGGGGCTGCGCGAGGAGCGGCTGCCGATGATCCTGGGCTGCGACGCGGCCGGGTACGACGAGGACGGCCGCCCGGTCGTCGTGCACTCGGTGATCAGCGACCCCGACTGGGCGGGTGATGAGACCACCGACCCGAAGCGGTCGCTGCTCTCCGAGCTCCACCAGGGCACGTTCGCCGACAAGGTGGTCGTGCCACGTCGCAACGCCATCCCGCTGCCCGAGGGCTACTCCTTCGAGCAGGCCGCATGCCTGCCCACCGCGTGGCTGACGGCGTACCGCATGCTCTTCACGCAGGGCGGCCTCAAAGCCGGGGACAGCGTGCTGGTGCAGGGCGCCGGCGGTGGCGTGGCGACAGCGCTGATCATCCTGGCGCGTGCCGCGGGCCTCAAGGTCCTCGCGACGTCGCGGGACGAGGCGAAGCGGAAGCGTGCCTTGGAGATCGGCGCCCACGAGGTCTACGCGTCGGGGGAGCGGCTGCCGTTCAAAGTGGACGCGGTGATGGAGACCGTCGGCCGCGCCACGTGGGAGCACTCGATCAGGTCCCTGCGGCCCGGCGGCGCCATCGTGATCAGCGGCACCACCTCGGGGCCGAATCTCGACGACGCCATGCTCACCCACATCTTCTTCCTGCAGCTGCAGATCATCGGGTCCACCATGGGCACCCGCGGCGAGCTCGCCTCGCTGGTTTCGCTGCTGGACGCCAGCGGCGCGCGGCCGCTCATCGACCGGGTGCTGCCGATGGACCAGGCGCGCGAGGGCTTCGAGGCGATCGCCTCGGGCGACGTGTTCGGGAAGATCGTGCTGACCCGCTGATGCGCCATCTGGTCACGGGATCGGGATCGGGCATCGGACGGGTGGTCGCGGAGCGGCTGCTCGCGCGCGGGGACGAGGTCTGGGCCGTCGTACGCCGCTCGGGGCGGGCGCCCGAAGGCTGCGTCGAGGTGGTCGCGGACCTCGCCGACGGACCTTCGCTCGAGGCGCTCGCCGCATGGCCGGAATGGCCCCAGACGTTCGACAGCGTCGTCCACGCGGCCGGCGTGGTCGAGCTGGGGCGGATCGCCGATCTCGGGTCAGCGGCCTGGCGCGAGCAGCTCGACGTCAACCTGGTCGCACCCGCGCTGCTCACCCGGATCGTCCTGCCGCAGCTGCGGGCGGCGCGCGGGACGGTCGTGTTCGTCAACAGTGGTGCCGGTCTGCGCGCCAACCCGGAGTGGTCGGCGTACGCAGCCTCGAAGTTCGGCCTGCGGGCCCTCGCCGACGCGCTGCGCGAGGAGGAGCCGCTGCTGCGCGTGACGTCGGTCTTCCCGGGCCGCACCGCCACAGCGATGCAGGAGAAGGTGCACGCCCAGGAGGGCAGGGAGTACGACGCCGGTGCCTGGATCCGGCCCGAGACGGTGGCCGACGCGATCATCTCCGCCCTCGACCTCTCACGGGACGCCACCACGCCCGAGATCGTGATCCGTCCCGCGCGCTGACAGAATCGGCGGGTGGTCTCCGCGCAGACACTCACCGAGGCCGAGCGCCGTGCTGTTGCGGCCTGGGCCGCCGACTGCGCCGAGCATGTGCTGGCGCTCTTCGAGGCGGCCGCCCCGGACGACAGCAGGCCTCGGGAGCTGATCGCGCGAGCGCGCGCCTTCGCCCGGGGCGAGTTGTCGGCTGCCGAAGGGATCCGCCGCCGGTTCGTCGGCGGTGTCCCGGCGGGCGCGGTGCAGGACCCGGCGGCGGTGGCGGCGGCTCGTGCGGCGGGTCAGGCGGCCGCGGTCGCCCACATGGGTGCGCATGCCCTCGGCGCGGCCGCCTACGCCGTGAAGGCCGCCGGGCTGGCCGCGCCCGAGGCTCCCGAGGTGATGGCCGAGGAGATCGGTTGGCAGCTCGGCCACCTCACGCGAGGGGTCACGCACGCCCTGCGGCGCCTGCCGCCCGTCGGCCAGGACGCGTCCGGGCCGCTCGGCCCCGGACTGCTGAGCAGCGGACTAATGGGCCAGATCGTGCGCGACCTGCAGGAGGGGCTCTCGACCGGCCGAAAGTGACCTCTGGGGCCGCCAGAAGTGACTTCTCGCGGCACCAGAAGTGACCTCTCGGGCTAGTCCTCGGGGTCGTCGAGGCGCGCCAGCCAGGTGGCCAGCCGCTCGATCGGGGTCTCGAACTCCGGGTGCATGTCGACGAAGGCCTGCAGCTGCTCGGCCAGCCAGGCGAGGCTGACCTCCTCGTCGCCGCGTCGGCTGATCAGCTCCTCGATGCCCCGGTCGGTGAAGTACATGACGCCATTGTCTCAAGGGCGCGCGTCGCAGATGCGGCGACGGCCCCCGGTGCAGCACCGGGGGCCGTCGTACGGGCTGCTCGTCAGGCGAAGGCCCGCTCCAGCAGGTCCTTCTGCTCGGCGAGGTGGCGCTTGGAGGCGCCGACCGCGGTGGTGGTGGAGGCCGCCCGCGCGACCACCTCGACGGGGGTGCCCAGCTGCGGCGCGACGTTGAGCGCGAACGTCGGCCACGGGCCCTGGTTGAGCGGCTCGTCCTGGACCCAGCGGACGTTCTTGAGGCTCGGGTACGTCGCGAGCTCGGCCTTCAGCTCCTCGGTCGGCCACGGGTAGAGCTGCTCGGTGCGGGCGATCGCCACCGTGCCCTCGGCGCCGCGCTTGGCCCGCTCGACGACGAGGTCCCACGTGAGACGACCCGAGACCAGCAGCAGCGTCTCGACCTGGCTCTTGTCGGCCATCGCGTCACCGATCACCGGGCGGAAGCCGCCGTTGGTGAAGTCACCCGGCTGCGAGGCGGCCTCCTTGCGGCGCAGCATCGACTTCGGGGTGAAGACGATCAGCGGCTTGTGCTCGCCGCCGAGCGCCTGCTTGCGCAGGAGGTGGAAGTACGACGCCGGGGTCGAGGGCTGCGCGACCGTCATCGCGTCGTCCGCGCACATGGTCAGCCACCGCTCGATGCGGGCCGAGGAGTGGTCCGGTCCCTGACCCTCGTAGCCGTGCGGCAGCAGCAGCACCACGCCGGAGTCCTGGCCCCACTTGGTGCGACCCGAGGTGATGTACTCGTCGATGACCGACTGGGCGCCGTTGACGAAGTCGCCGAACTGGGCCTCCCACAGCACGAGCGCGTCGGGCCGGGCGACGGAGTAGCCGTACTCGAAGCCGAGGGCGGCGTACTCGCTCAGCAGCGAGTCGTAGACGTAGAACTTCGCCTGGTCCTCCGAGAGGTGGGCCAGCGGGGTCCACTCGTCGGCGTTCTTGCGGTCGATGATGGTCGCGAACCGCGAGGCGAAGGTGCCGCGGCGCGAGTCCTGGCCCGCCAGGCGGACCGGGCGGCCCTCCATCAGCAGCGAGCCGAAGGCGAGCAGCTCGCCGGTGCCCCAGTCGATGTTGCCCTCGGTGATCGAGGTGGAGCGGCGCTGCAGCTGCGGCATCACCTTCGGGTGGACGGTGAACCCGTCCGGCGGGGTGACGTAGGCGTCGGCGATCCGCTTCATCACCTCGTCGGTGATCGCGGTCTCGGTCTCGCCGGCCGACTTCGCCGGGTAGTCGGGGACGGTGGTCCAGGCCTCAGGCTGCTTGTCGGCGTCGCGGACCTCGGTGAAGACGCGCTCCAGCCGGGTCTGGTAGTCGCGCAGGACCACCTCGGCCTCCTCGAGCGTGATGTCACCACGGCCGATGAGGGACTCGGTGTAGAGCTTGCGCACCGAGCGCTTCTGCTCGATGAGGTCGTACATCAGCGGCTGGGTGAACGACGGGTCGTCGCCCTCGTTGTGGCCGCGGCGGCGGTAGCAGACCAGGTCGATGACGACGTCCTTGTTGAACGCCTGGCGGTACTCGAAGGCGAGCCGCGCGATGCGGACGCACGCCTCCGGGTCGTCACCGTTCACGTGGAAGATCGGCGCCTGCACCATCCGGGCGACGTCGGTGCAGTACAGCGAGGAGCGCGACGAGCCGGGCGAGGTGGTGAAGCCGACCTGGTTGTTGATGACGACATGGATCGTGCCGCCGGTGCGGTAGCCGCGCAGCTGGGAGAGGTTGAGCGTCTCGGCCACCACGCCCTGGCCGGCGAACGCGGCGTCGCCGTGCAGCAGCACCGGCAGCACCGGGAACTCGCCGCCGCGGTCGAGGACGTCCTGCTTGGCGCGGGCGATGCCCTCGAGGACCGGGTCGACCGTCTCGAGGTGGGAGGGGTTCGCCGCGACCGAGACCTTGATGGTCTCCCCGGTCCCGGCGACGAACTCGCCCTCGGCGCCGAGGTGGTACTTCACGTCGCCGGAGCCCTGGACGGTGCGCGGGTCGATGTTGCCCTCGAACTCGCGGAAGATCTGGTTGTAGGACTTGCCGACGATGTTGGCCAGCACGTTGAGCCGGCCACGGTGGGCCATGCCGATCGCGACCTCCTCGAGCCCCGCCTGGGCGGCGGCCTCGGCGATCTCGTCGACGACCGGGATGGTGGTCTCGCCGCCCTCGAGGGAGAAGCGCTTCTGGCCGACGAACTTCGTCTGGAGGAAGGTCTCGAAGGCCTCCGCCTCGTTGAGCTTCTCCAGGATCCGCAGCTGCTCCTCGCGCGGGGTCTTGTCGTAGGGACGCTCGATGCGCTCCTGGATCCAGCGGCGCTGCTCCGGGTCCTGGATGTGCATGTACTCGATGCCGGTGGTGCGCACGTAGGAGTCGCGCAGCACCCCCAGGATCTCGCGCAGCCGCATGAACGGACGGTCGGCACGGCCGAACGAGCCGGTGGGGAACTCGCGGTCCAGGTCCCACAGCGTCAGGCCGTGCGACTCGATCTGGAGGTCGGGGTGGCTGCGCTGCTTGTACTCCAGGGGGTCGGTGTCGGCCATCATGTGGCCGCGCACGCGGAACGCGTGGATCAGCTCCAGGACGCGTGCCTGCTTGCTGATCTGGTCGTCGTGGCTGGTGGCGACGTCCTGGTTCCAGCGGATCGGCTCGTAGGGGATGCGCAGCGAGCGGAAGACCTCGTCGTAGAAGCCCTGGCCGCCCAGCAGCAGCTCGTGCATGATCTTGAGGAACTCGCCCGACTGCGCACCCTGGATGACGCGGTGGTCGTAGGTCGAGGTCAGCGTCATGACCTTGCTGATGCCGCTCTTGGCGATCGTGTCAGGCGAGGCGCCCTGCCACTCGGCGGGGTACTCCATCGCGCCGACGCCGATGATCGCGCCCTGGCCCTTCATCAGCCGCGGCACCGAGTGGACGGTGCCGATGCCGCCGGGGTTGGTCAGGGAGATCGAGGTGCCCTGGAAGTCGGTGACCGTCAGCTTGTTGTCGCGGGCCTTCTTGACGATGTCCTCGTACGCCGTCCAGAACGCGGCGAAGTCCATGTTCTCCGCGCCCTTGATCGCCGGCACGAGGAGCTGGCGCGAGCCGTCGGGCTTCGGGACGTCGATCGCGAGGCCGAGGTTGATGTGCGCCGGGGTGATGAGGTTGGGCTTGCCGTCGATGACGTCGTACCCGACGTTCATGCTCGGCATCGCCTTGACCGCCTGGACCAGGGCGTAACCGATGATGTGGGTGAAGCTCACCTTGCCGCCGCGGGCACGGGCGAGGTGGTTGTTGATGACCGTGCGGTTGTCCCACAGCAGCTTGACCGGGACCGAACGGACCGAGGTGGCGGTCGGGACGGTCAGCGAGACGTCCATGTTGGCAGCGGTCCGCGCGGGGGCGCCGCGCAGGACGGTGTACGTCGGAGCATCGTCGGCGGCCGGTGCGGAGGGAGCGGGCGCGTCCTTCGGGACCGGGTTCGTGGTGCCCTTGGCCGGCTCGGCCGCCTTGGTGTTGTCGGGCCGCGGCTTGGCGACCGGCGTCACGCCGGTGCTGGCGGCCAGCGACTGGGTCGACGCCTTGTCGGGCTGGGCCTGGTCGGGCTGGGCCTGGACGGGCTCGGGGGCCACCCCCTTCGCGGGGGCCGGCTGCGCGGTCTGCTGGGCCGTCTGGGCCGTCTTCTGGTCGGCCGCGCCGGCGGCGTTGCTGTGGTCGCCCGTCGGCGAGCCGTTCGCCTCGAAGAACTTCACCCAGACCGGATCGACGCTGTTCGGATCCTTGGAGTACTGGTCATACATCTCCTCGACCAGCCACTCGTTGGCGCCGAACTCCGCGGGGATGTCGGCTGTGTTGTTGGACGGGGTGGTGCCTGAGGACACGGCTTGGTTCGCCTCTTCCGGATGAGCGCGCGTTTGGACTGACTTCCGGGGCCCAAGGCTAGACCTCTGCGGTGGCAAATGCAGGGGCCGGGCCAACCTTTGCCCCGACATGTTGCCAGTGCCACATCCAGCGCGCCCTCACCCACTTTGGCGCTCGCTTCAGGCGACCGGGTTGGGAACCTTGCTGGTGCCGTTGGAGCAGGAGGGGTAGATCGCCCGGGGGATGCCGGCCGACACCAGGTCCGAGCAGGCCGCGAGTCCCTGCCCCTTGAGCGTCGTGTGCCAGGCCCCCGGCTGACCGGGGTCGGCCCCCCAGACCTCCCACCAGCCGGGGTCGCCGGCGTACTGCGGGCAGGTCGGGGTGGTGTCGCCCCAGCTCGCCACGACGTACGCCGCGGTCGGGCTCACCCGCTTCAGCTGGAGCTGGGCGATGCCCTCGCAGCCCGGAGCGCTCTGGAACTGGTCGTGCCACATGGTGCGCAGCTGTGCGCGGGCGTAGTCGCGCACGCCGGCGGGTGCGTCGGGGATCGCCGCGTTCGACACAGGGAGCTGCAGGAGGCCGGTCTTGTCGGTGTAGCGCACCACGTGCCCGCCGGCGCTCGCGGTGGGGACGGCGCTCGCCGTCGTGGCGGTGCTGCTGGGCGCGCTGGTCCCGGGGGTCGTGGCGGTGCTCGGTGGTGCCGCAGCGGTCGTGTCGTCGGTGTCAGGCGTGGCCGAGGGCGTCTCGGGCGTGGCCGTGACGGTCACCGTCACGGGCGCCGGCGCTGCCGTGTGTGAGGGCAGGCTGCACCCGGCAAGGGCGAGGCAGGCGGCGGCGAGGATGCTGGGACGGATGAGACGCATGTGACCAGCATGGCAGGCGCCGGCCCGACCGCACCTGACAGGCGGTCGGCCGGCGCCGCCACACTGTCACGGTGACACTCTGCGGCGCGCGTGACACTTCGCACATGGCACTCGGAGCGCCAGCTGTCACCGTGACACTTTGGGGGCGCACCGCGACGTGCACCGCGACGCGCACCGTGAGGTGCGGGCTCAGATGCGCTCGAACGCCCCGGCCTGGTTCGACCAGACGATCTCGCCGTCGCGACGTACGACGTAGAGCGCCTCGGAGAAGTCCTCGGCCTCCTTGCCGGCCGAGAGTGCCTCGTCCTCGGTGTCGTACTCGCCCAACGTCTCGTCCGCGCCCTCGGCGAGGACCTGTACCAGCTCCCACATGCCGGGGCCTGTACCCAGCTTCGGCCGCGCTATCCGAGGTCGGGCAGCCGCAGGTCGAGGTTCGGCTGCTGGATGCCGCCGTCGACCTCGAGCAGCTTGCCGGTGAGGAATCGGCCGGCGGGGGAGGAGAGGTACAGGACGGCCGCCGCGACGTCGTCTGCCTCGCCGATGCGACCCAGCGGCGTGGAGGTCTCCATCTCGTGTCGGGTCGCCGGGTCGCTGGCGACGTACTCCAGCGCGCTCGTCATCACCGAGCCGACGTGGATCCCGTTGACCCGGATGCGCGGCGCCAGGTCGGTGGCCGCCAGGCGTGACCAGTGGGCGAGCGCGGCCTTTGCGGTGCCGTAGGCGAGGTAGCCGCGCGCCGCGGTGCGCCCGACCATGGAGCTGATGGAGGTGATCGACTGTTCGCCGTCGGGGCTCTTGAGCATGAACGGAACCGCGGCCCTCGTCAGGGCGTGGGCGGTCGCCACGTTGAAGTGGAACGCCTCCTCCAGGTAGGCCACGTCGGTGTCGAGGAACGCGTTCGGGATGGTGCCGCCGACGTTGTTGACCACGATGTCGAGGCGCCCGAAGGCATCGAACGCCTGGCCCGCGAGCGAGGCGACGGCCTCGGTGTCGGCCAGATCGGCCGGTACGACGAGGGCTCGCCGCCCGGCGGCCTCGACCCGCGCCGCGACCTCCACCAGTTGGCTGGCGGTACGGGCCGAGATCAGGATGTCTGCGCCCGCCTCGGCGAGTGCCACGGCGGTGGCGGCGCCGATGCCACGCCCGGCGCCGGTGACGATCGCGACATGGTCGGTGAGGCGGAACCGGTCGAGGATCGTCATGACTGTGCCTTCGATCCGGCGACCAGGCCGCCGCCGGTGATCAGGGGCAGGTCCAGCGGCGAGACCAGGCCCGGTGGCGCGGCGACCACGGCGGGGACGGCGTTGATCAGCCGCTGGGCCGTCACGATCATCCCCGAGACGTTGTGGTCGCCGTACTGACCGTGGTGGCTGAGCTCCAGGGCCAGCTGCGGCTCGCCGCTGACCTCGACGCGGTAGCAGCCGTCGCCGGTCAGCGGCGCGGGCCAGTCCGGCTCGAGGTCGGCCGCGGTGCGGGTGACGTGCTCGAGCACGATGCGCGGCTCGCCGTCGACGGTGCCGGTGACACTGAAGCGGACCGAGGCCATCGTGCCCTCGGCGATGTCCACCGACGCGGTGGAGAGGGCGCGAGGCGCAGGCCGCCGCTCCACCTCCTCGACCAGCGGCTCGTCGAGCGTCACCCCCAGGCCGGCGGCGAGCAACCGCACGACCGGCCCCCACGCCATGGTGAGGATCCCCGGCTCCCACAGGAACGGGCGCGCCTCCATCGGCTGGCCGAAGCCGAACAGGTCGCGCATGACCACCGGCTGGTAGTAGGTGGAGTAGTCGGCGATCTCGCTGACCCGCACCCGATCGATGCGCTGGGAGAGGCTGGAGAGGACGAGGGGGAGTACGTCGTTGGCGAACCCGGGGTCGATGCCGTTGACGTGCAGGCTCGCCCCGCCGGCCCGGCCGGCCTCCTCGATCGAGGCGATGAGATCGTCGGGCAGCGTCCCCCAGGGGTGGACCAGCACGACCGGACCGGAGGAGACCACGTCGATCCCGGCCCGCAGGAAGCCGGTCAGGTCCTCGATCGCCTCGAACACCCGGTCGTCGGTCATGGCGGCATGCACGATGCAGTCGGGCGCGAGGGCGAGGACCTCCTCGCGGTCGGTGGTCGCCCGGACGCCGAGCTGGTGGTCCAGGCCGGCCAGCTCGCCGGCATCGCGGCCGTGCTTGGCGGGCGTGGAGGTCCACACCGCCACCAGCTCGAGGTCGGGATGGGCGTCGATGCCGGCGATCGCGTGGCGGCCCACCGTGCCGGTGGACCACACCGCGACGCGCAGCGGCTTGTCGGGGATCGCCTGGGTCATGCCGCCAAGGTAGAACGAGTTCTAGAAATGCGCCATAGTCCGGTGGGATCACGGGTACCGGCGAATTAATCGGAGGCACACTCCGGAGAAAGTCCTAGAATGGACGAGCCATGTCCGACTCCGTGACCGATGCGGTCCTACCCCCTGATGCGGCGGCTGCCGCCGGGGCGTCGAGCCCTGCGGCTGTCGCCGTCGGCCACGGCCGCACCGCTGTCCTGCTCGCGATCATGGCCGGGGTGCTCTACAACGCCTGGCCGCTCGGCTTCCGTCTCGACCCGGCCGCCCTGCACGGCACCTATGTGAGCGTGCTGGAGGTGCCCACGCGGCCCTATGCGCACCTCTTCGTCACCTGCGACGTGCTGGCCGGCGTGCTGGCGGTGGCCGCCGGCATCCTGTTGCGTCGAGCGCATCCCCTGGTCGGGGTCGGGCTGATCGTCTTCGGCATCGGCAACGTGCTCGAGGCCTCCATCCCGATCGCCGCCGCCTGCGCTGCCAGCGTCGCGTCCTGCGGGATCGCGCTGGACCAGGTGCTGGCGCCGCACGACGTCGCCAGCATCGTCTCGGTGGTCGGCCTCCTGCTGGCGCTGTGGGGTGTGCGCGAGCGGGGCCGATGGATGCGTGCGCTCATCGCGCTGTGGGCGATCTGCGGGCTCTTCATGGTCTCCACCGTCGTCACCGACAGACTCGTCACCCTCTCCCAGGCCTGCTTCCTCACCGCGTGCGGCATCGTCCTGGCTGCCGTACCGCTCGCGTTGGTGCGGCCCTGGGCGCCGTCCGTCGCCGAGGAGCAGGCGCGGTAGGCTCGGCCTGCCAGTCGTGCTCCACCTCGTGGAGTCAGGGAACCCGGTGAGACTCCGGGACTGACGCGCAGCGGTGAGGGTGACGGGCGAGGCACCGCGTCGCCGACGTGGGCCACTGGGTCGCAGGACCTGGGAAGGCGCCTCGCACCGGATGATCCCGAGTCCGAAGACCTGCTGGCCCTAGCGGCACCCGCCGCCAGGTCAACCACGAGCCCCGCGTACCGGCTCCCTGACCCGAAGGACCAGCGTGAGCTCCGGACCACGGACCCGCCCCGACCGCTGTCCGGGCGTGCTGCGCCCGTGGCGCGCCCAGGACGGTCTCCTCGTCCGGCTGCGCCTCATCGGCGGCCAGCTCCCGTCCCAGGCGCTGGTGCGGCTCGCGACCCTCGCGCAGGAGTACGGCGACGGCCGGGTCCACCTGACCTCGCGGGCGAACCTGCAGTTGCGCGCCCTGCCCGCCGCCGCCGACGGGGCCCTGGCCCCCGAGGTGGCCGGCGCGATCACGGCCACTGGCCTGCTGCCTGTGCCCTCGCACGAGCTGGCGCGCAACGTGATGGTCTCGCCGCAGACCGGTCTGTCGGCCGCGGACGCTGACCGATCGGGCCGCGCGGACCTGCGGCCCGTCGCGGCGGCGCTCGACGCCGCCCTATGCGCCTCGCCGGCGCTGGCCGGCCTGCCCGGCCGGTTCCTGTTCGTCCTCGACGACGGCCGCGGCGACCTGCTCGACCGGACCTGCGACCTCGGACTCGTCGCGCTGTCGGCCGAGCAGGCGCAGCTGCGGATCGGCTCGTCCTGGGGGCCGGTCGTGGCCCTCGCGGACGCCGCCGGGTCGCTGGTACAGCTGGCCGAGGAGTTCATGGCACGACGGGGGAGCGGCGCCGATGCGGCCTGGCACGTGGACGAGCTCGCCGAGCCGCTCGTCGCGGCGTGCGCCCCCGAACCACGCCTGCCCCCACCCGCGGCGGCACTGGCGTTCGGCCGGGTGGCCGGCGGCGAGCACCTCGCCGTACCCGACGGGATCGACCTGGCTCTCGCCACCGCCCTCGCCGCTCGTGCCGACGAGCTGATCGTGACGCCGTGGCGCGGCGTCCTCGTGCCCCAGGAGGAAGCCCGATGACCGAGCCCGTGACCCAGCCCGTGACCCAGCCCCGCCGCCCCGCGCGGCACTACGACTACATCACGATCGGCGCCGACATCTACGTTGACTCCTTCGCCACCATCCGCCGCGAGGCCGACCTGTCGCGGATCCCCGCGGCCGCGGAGAAGCTCGCGGTGCGGATGATCCACGGCAGCGGGCAGGTCGACCTCGTGGACGACCTGGTCATCCACCCCGAGCTCGTTGGCGCTGCCCGGGCCGCGCTCGAGGCGGGGGCACCAATCCTCTGCGACGCCACCATGGTCGCCACCGGGGTGACCCGGACGCGGCTGCCCGCTGACAACGACGTGCTGTGCTTCCTCGGAGACCCGCGGGTCCCGGCGCTGGCGCGCGAGTGGGCCACCACCCGCACGGCCGCGGCGGTGTCCCTGTGGGAGCCGCTGCTGGAGGGTGCGGTCGTCGCGATCGGCAACGCCCCCACCGCCCTGTTCCACCTGCTCGAGCTGATGCGCGACGGCGGTCCGCGCCCGGCCGCGATCGTCGGCTGCCCGGTCGGCTTCATCGGTGCGGCCGAGTCGAAGGAGGCCCTCATCGAGTACGGCGAGGTTCCCTACGTGACCGTCCGCGGCCGCCGCGGCGGCTCCGCGATGACGTCCTCTGCCCTGAACGCACTCGCCCAGGAGGCGGAATGAGCGGCACCTTCACCGTCGTCGGCATCGGGCCCGGCGACCCCGAGCTGGTCACCCTCAAGGCGGCCCGCCTCATCGGCGCCGCCGACGTGGTCGCCTACCACGCCGGGGTGAGCAAGCAGTCGCACGCGCGCCGGATCGCAGCGTCGCTCATTCCCGGGGAGGCGATCGAGGAGGAGCTGCGCTACCCGGTCACCACCGGGACCACCGACCACCCGGGCGGGTACGTCGGAGCGCTCGCCGACTTCTACGAGTCGTGCGCCGTGCGGCTGGGCGCGCACCTCGACGCCGGTCGTTCGGTGGTGCTGCTGGCCGAGGGTGATCCACTGTTCTACGGCTCCTCGATGTATCTCCACGACCGCTTCCGCGACCGCTACGAGACGGCCGTGGTGCCCGGCGTACCGGCCTTCGCGGCGGCCACCGCCGCGGTCTCCACGCCGCTGGTGCGGCAGACCGACATCCTGACGGTCCTGCCCGGCACGCTGCCCGAGCCCGAGCTCGCCCGCCGGCTCGCCGACACCGACGCGGCGGTCATCATGAAGCTTGGCCGGACGTTCCCGGCGGTCCGCGCCGCGCTCGAGGCCGCGGGCCGGCTGGAGGGCGCGTGGTACGTCGAACGGGCCTCGCAGGCGGACGAGCGCTGGCTGCCGGTCGTCGACGTCGACCCGGACACGGTGCCGTACTTCTCGCTCATCGTCGTCCCCGGTGACACAGCGCACGCGCCGAGCGGGTCGCGGCTGCGGTCTGCTGTCGCGGCGCCCGGTCTCGACAGGCTCGACCAGTCTGGCGTCGAGACGCCCGCGACGCTCCGGGTGGTCGGGCTGGGTCCGGGCCCCGACGCCTGGCTCACGCCGGAGGCGAGCGCGGTGCTGGCCGAGGTGGACCATGTGGTCGGCTACGCGCCGTACGTCGCCCGCGTGCCGCAGCGGCCCGGCCTGACGCGCCACGCGTCGGGCAACACCGTGGAGGTCGAGCGAGCGCGGCTCGCCCTCGACCTGGCGCGCAAGGGCGAGCGGGTCGCTGTCGTGTCCGGCGGTGACGCCGGTGTCTTCGGGATGGCGGCAGCGGTGTTCGAGGCGGCTGAGGACTACCCGGACGTGCCGGTCCAGGTCGTGCCCGGCGTCAGCGCGGTGCAGGCCGTGGCGGCGCGCGCGGGCGCTCCGATCGGTGCGGACTTCGCGGTGATGAGCCTCAGCGACCGGCTCAAGCCCTGGGAGGTCGTGGAGCAGCGGCTGCGGGCGGTGGCCGAGGCGGACCTGGTGCTGGCGGTCTACAACCCGCGCTCGCGTTCGCGGACCGGCCAGGTGGCCCGGATGCAGGAGGTGCTGCTGGAGCACCGCAAGCCCGACACGGTCGTGGTCGTGGGCCGCGATGTCGGCCGGGCACAGGAGTCGCTGACCGTGACGACGCTCGCCGAGCTCGATCCGGAGAGCATCGACATGCTGTGCCTGCTGATCATCGGCGCCTCCTCGACGCGCGTGACCGGCGCCGGACAGGTGTGGACGCCGCGCTTCGTCGACCGCGAGGAAGAGCGATGAGCGTCCACTTCGTCGGGGCGGGGCCCGGCGCCGCCGACCTGCTGACCGTGCGCGCCACCCGCATGCTGGCGGATGCGGACATGGTGCTCTTCCCGGGCACCTACCTCGACCCCGACGTGCTCGGGCACTGCTCGCCGGCCGCCGAGCTCGTCGACACCCAGGACCTGGAGCTCGATGTGATGGTGGCGACCATGGTCGCCGCCGACCGCGACGGCCGCACGGTGGTGCGGCTGACGTCCGGCGACCCGTCGCTCTACTCCGCGCTGCACGAGCAGACCCGCCGCCTCGATGCGGCCGGCGTCGCGTGGGACGTGACCCCCGGGGTCCCGGCGTACGCCGCCGCTGCGGCTCTCGTGGGCAGCGAGCTCACGGTCCCGCTCGTCGCCCAATCGGTGGTCCTGACCCGGACCCAGGCGCGGTCGACCGCGATGCCGGCGACCGAGTCGCTGGCCGCCTTCGCAGCGACCCGCGCGACGCTGGTGCTCCACCTGGCGATCACCCGGATCCGGCCGCTGATGGCCGAGATCGAGGGGGAGTACGGCGAGGACTGCCCGGTCGCCGTGGTCTACCGCGCCAGCCAGCCCGACGAGCTGGTGCTGCGCGGCACCGTCGCCACGATCGCCGACGTGGTGGAGTCGGCCGGGCTGCGGCAGGCGGCGGTGATCTTGGTGGGGCGTGCGCTGGCGCGGGACGGCGGGGAGTCGTACCTCTACGACGCCGCCCGGGATCGGGGGGAGCGCCGATGAACGAGCTCTACGACATCATCAACCGCCGCCGCGACACTCGGCGGGAGTTCACCGGCGAGCCGGTGCCGGACGACGTACTCGAACGGCTGCTGTCGGCAGCGCACTGCGCGCCGAGCGTGGGCATGAGTCAGCCGTGGGACTTCGTCATGGTGCGCTCCGCGGCGACGCTGTCGGCGTTCGCGGATCACGTCGCGGCCGAGCGGGACACGTTCGCCGCAACGCTGTCGGGGGAGCGGGCCGAGACGTTCAGCCGGATCAAGGTGGAGGGCATCCGCGAGTCGGGGCTGGGGATCGTGGTCGGCTACGACCCGACGCGCGGTGGCCCCAACGTCCTGGGCCGTCACGCCATCGCCGACGCCGGGCTCTACTCGGTCGTCTGCGCGATCCAGAACCTCTGGCTCGCCGCGACCGCGGAGGGGATCGGCGTCGGGTGGGTGTCGTTCTACCGCGAGGAGTTCCTGCGGTCGCTGGTCGGCATGCCGCCACACGTGCGGCCGGTGGCGTGGCTGTGCGTCGGCCCGGTCGCCGATCTGCCCGACGTACCGGATCTGGAGCGGTTCGGCTGGCGGCACCGCTCGCCGTTGCACACGGTCCTGCACGAGGAACAGTACGGCGCGGCCGCGGCGGGAAGCCGGCCTCCCATCACGTGAGGGCGCGGCGTCGGCGTACGACGATCACCACGACGACCACCGCCACGGCCAACAGCGTGGAGTAGTGGTCGATCCGGTCGACCACCTCGACGGCCGGCTTGCCGATCGCGTAGCCGAGCCCGACGATCGGGGCCGCCCACAGGAGCGTGCCGATCGCGTCCAGGGCGACGAACGTGCGCAGGCGCATGCCCGAGAGACCGGCGGCGACGTAGATCAGCACGGACGGGACCGGCAGGTAGTAGGCCAGCACCACGGCCGCAGGCCCGAACCGACCGGCCAAGCGCTCGACCCGCGCGGAGCGCGCCTCGCGCGTGGCGATGCCGCGGGGCGAGGAGTCCCGGCCCAGGACCAGGTGCAGTGCACGGTCGCCCCACCGCTGCCCGGCCCACCAGAAGATCCAGTCGAACGCCAGCGAGCAGGGCACGCCGGCGACCATCGCCCACCACAACGGCAGTTCGCCCAGGCGGCTGTGAGCGCCCACGGTGACCTCCGCGAGGGCGGACCCGCTGATGATCTCCAGGAGCAGCGGGTGGGAGCCGATCAGCGCCGGTACGAGCGGCCACAGGGCGAGCGAGTACGCGGCGTACACGGCCAGCAACACCATGATCGCGGTGTCGGCCCGTTCGGGCCGGCCGTGCCAGGGCATCGCGGCTCGGCGCGTCGCCTGCCGCTCCGGGTCGTCCGAGCCGATGGTCATCCTGCCGAGTGTCCCACCGGGATGGTCAGCGCTGCGCGGCATGATGGGGCGGTGCCCTTCGCCGTGCGCGGCTTCGTCGTGCCTGACACCGATCTGACCTGGCGGTTCTCCCGCTCGTCGGGCCCCGGCGGGCAGCACGTCAACACCACCGACACCCGCGTGCAGCTGACCTTCGACGTGATCGGCACGGCCGCCTTCCCGGAGCCGCTCAAGCAGCGGCTGCTCGACCGGCTGGGCGACGAGGTCGTGGTGGTCGCCTCCGAGCGGCGCTCGCAACTGCGCAATCGCGAGCTGGCGCAGGAACGCCTCGCGGCCATCCTCGCCGACGCCCTCCGTCCGCCGCCCGCCCGCCGCGTGCCGACCAAGCCCTCGAAGGGATCGCAGCGGCGCCGTGTCGATGCGAAGAAGCGCCGTGGCGAGACCAAGCGGCTGCGGGGCCGGCCTCAGGAGTGAGGGCCTGTACGTCGGCCCGTCGCTCAGTGGCGCTTCTGGATCAGCACGACGTACCCGAGGGCGACACCCAGCCCCGCGATGATCGGCCCGAACGACTGCTCGAACCCGGCCCCGGTGAACGTCCAGATCGCCCCGAGCACGATCATCGCCAGCGCGACCAGGGACCACAGGATCTTCATCGCGACGTTCGGGCTGCCGTAGCGGTTGCGCAGGTCGCGGTCGTTCACCGGGCCAACGCTAAGGCACGCCGGCGGGAGCGGCGCCGGCCGGGCGGTTATGTCGGCTCGCCTGAACGATCGTTCGCCGCCAGCGAGCGGCTCCTCCGTGCATGAACGATCGTCCAAGGAGGAGCCGGCGCTGGCTGAGCGGGCATGGGGCTGAGGCCGGTTCGGCTCCGCCGGTGCTCGTGGCCGGCGGACGAAAGACTCCGGGATCGTGGCGGCTCCTTGATCCGCCGATACTTGCGGAATGCGCAGCGCCCAGCCTGGACCTCATGACGTGACAACCCTCGACGACCCGAATCCCGCCCTATGGGTCCGTCTGTCGTCGCAGGAGTCGACTCACGCAGACCTGCGTTGGCTCATCGCGGGGTCCGCTCGGACGCATCGGGGGCACTTCCACGTGTGCTCGGCTGACGGTGAGCACCATCGCTCGGTCAACCTCGCCGACGTCGCTGAGGCGTCCGGCCCGGCCCGGACCTGGATCGACGGGTTCCTGCATGGGCAAGAAGCGACACTGTGGGAGTTTCTTGGCGAGGACATCGCCTTGTACGACGCCGCAGGCCCAGACGACGAGCAGCGGCTCAACGCGTGGAACCGCCGGTTCCTCGAGCTCGGATATGGCCCGCGCCTGGAGGTGCTTCCTGCCCGAAGCGCAGCCTTGGACAAGGTCGACCCGCCGCTGCCGTGGTGCTATGTCGGCGGACTGTTCCGCGTGTGGTCGCAGAACGAGTGGCGTGTAGCCGTCCCGCAGCCACCTTCGGAGGACGACTCGGGCTGGCTGTGGCCGGGGAGCGAGTGCGCTTACCTCGATGAGCACGACCTAGGGGACGACGGAGAGTTCAGCTTGTGCGGGCGGTGCCACCGCGTGTCGACGATCTAGGTGCGCGCGAGGGGGCTGGCCTCCGTCGAACCAACGGCGACCCGGCGCGACCGCGAGTTGCGGCCACGACTGCAAGGCTCAGTCGAGGGGCAAACCGTGTTCCGCAGCCTGTTGCGCCACGAACTCGCCGAGAGTCTCCCAGTCGCGGGGCGCCCAGGTGAACAGCCGAGGGAGATAGGGCTCGATGCCGTCGCCTCGTTCGATGACCAGGGTCGCCGTACGTCCCGCAAGCCACGGGTTCCGAACTGGTGAGGCCAGCCCCACGCCGATACGCGTGATCTTGCGGTAGTCCACCAAGTCTGCGGCTGGGCCGCGGGATATCCCCACCGAGGTGCTCGTGAAGAGCACTCGCCGTCGGCCGACGAAGTGAACCTCAGCAGCCACGGCGAGCATGACTGCGCCCAGGGCTGGAACAGCTACCACCCAGTCGCCATCAGAGGCCGAGACGACGGCGAACACAAGCATGAACGTGTAACTCATCCCGTAGGTGGTGAAGAACAACCGCCACACACTCAGCCGGCTCCAAGGCCTCCAGACCGCGACGTTCGATCGAGCGAGGATGTCTTCCGTCCTCGTCGTGTAGTAGCCCGGGTTGACGTCCCAGATCGTCGTACGGCGTTCTGCATCGGGCGGCACGGGGGCATCGTTGCAAACCGACGGCGAGCGGCGAAAGGGAGGCATCGGATCAGCGGCCGCTCGGCTTGCGGGGCCCGTGGAACATGTCGAAGAACTGCTTCTCGAGTGTCCGTATCCCAGCTGCCTTGATCGCGGCCTTGCTGCGGAAGGTCATCACCGCCAGGTAGCCGAACCCGAGGACCAAGAAGAGTCCCACTGCCACAACACGCCAATCCCCGGAGGCGGCACCCACGCCGATGGTGATAGCGCCCAACAGGGCGATGCTGGCCATGGTGAAGGGCGTCAGCTCGGCGAGGCAGTCCACCTGACCGGTGATCCGAAGTCCGTCGTCCTCATCATGCATCCGTGCTTTGAGGGACGGAGCGGCCGAGATCCGAGACGCCTCATAGATCGATGCGGTGAGGCGCTCGCCGCGGACGCGTACGTGGAGGCCCCTTTGGAATCCGCGGCGAGCCCGGGAGCGTGCCAGTTGCTCCATGTCGTGGAGCCGCCGATTCGGAATCAACAGGTCGAATGGTTCCTTCCGCGGCACGGGACGACGTTAGCGGCGATAGCGAGGTGCAGTTCGGAGGCAGAGGCCAGGATGGTTATCGAGTCCCGGCTGATGTCCCAGTCCGGGGGGCGGGGCAGGCTGGGTCCATCATGTCGACTCAGCCGAACGATCGTTCGGCGCCACGGACCACCTCCTCCGCCGATGAACGATCGTCCAGCGAGGCTTGAGCCGCGGTGCCTGCGGCGATAACCAGCGCGGCTGCAACACGCCCGCCAGCGAGGTTCCCCGCTCGACTATCGTCTCCCGCCCCTGACCGGCGTGCGGAGGGCAGCGCTGCGAGGCGGCCTCGTCGCTCTCGTCTTCGGGCTTGTGTTCGGTGACTGACCGATGACGTCGCGGACGCAGCACCCCATGCGTGATCGGCACATGGCGGTCAGGTTGACGCGTCCCGCTGAGCCATTGCCGAAGCCGGCAGCTTGGCCCGCACGCCGGCCGGAGCAAGCAACGTGCACCCGGGCAATGGACTCCGCCGACCTAGGATGACCGGGTGAGTCTGCCGCCGTACACGTTCTCGGCCGCAATCGGGCGCTGGACGTTCAACGGGCCGATCACGGCTCTGGTCGCCGTGCTCGCGGCGGGGTACCTGCTCGGCGTTCGGCGGGCGCGGCGCCAGGGCACGCAGTGGCCGTGGTGGCGGACGGCAGCCTTCGGCGTCCTCGGGCTCGGCAGCATCGTCGTCTGCACGATGTCCTCGCTCGCGACGTACGACCACACGGTGATCTGGGCGCTGGCGGCGCAGGTGACGCTGCTGATCTCGATCGTGCCCGTCTGCCTGGCTGTGGGAGATCCGCTCGGCCTGGTCCGCGCCGCGCTCGCGCCGGCCGGCGCGCGGCGGTGGGACAGGGTCGTCTCCGGACGTGTCGTCCGCGTCCTGACCTTCCCCGCCGTGGCCGCGGTGCTGGCCGTGGTTGCACAGCTCGTGCTCTTCTTCAGCGGCCTGCTCGGCGAGGTACTACGCTCCACGGCACTGCTGGACGTGATGTACGTCGTGGTCCTCGGCGTCGGTTGCCTGCTCGCCCTGCCGTTGCTCGGCACCGAGCTGCTGCCCGCCTGGTGCACCGACCCGATCCGGCTGCTCTTCGCCGTACTCGACGGGCTCCTGGACGCACTGCCCGGGATCCTGGTGATGACCACCGGCAGCGTCCTCGCAGCCGGCTACTTCACCACCCGTTCGCCGTCCTGGGCTCCGGACCCGCGGTGGAACGAGCACGTCGCTGGGGCCCTGATGCTGGCCCTGGCGGAGGTCGTCGCACTGCCGCTGCTGCTCATCCTGTTCTTCCGCTGGGCGGCCAGCGAGACCCGTCGCGACGCCCGCGAACCCGCTCCGGTCGGCGCCACGGTGGAGGCGGACCCGTCGGTCGACCGGCCGTGGTGGGAGACCGAGGGTTTCGGCCGCAGGACCGAGGAGTTCCGGCCGCGCAGGCGCCGCTGAGTGCGGGGAGCGCCTGCCCTCACGCGATGGAGTGGATCCGCTTGGACGGAAGAGGGCTGAGTGGACATGTAGGGGATGAATGACCACTTCCGAGGAGGCCAGGATGGATCTTGACGCGTTGCTCGACCAAGCCGCACCCCCGATTGCGGCGCGTACGCCGGCACTGAAGCAGGAACTGGTGGGCCTCGTGGCTGCCTCGGAGGGTCAGATCCGGCCTCGCCGACGTGGCTTGCGGATCGCCCTCATCGGTGGGATGAGCGTCGTGGCGGTCGGTGCGACCGCCGCTGGGACCGCTGCCCTTGGGCCTTCGGCGTGGACCTCCTGGCTCAGCGGGGACCACCAGACGTGCCAACTGCGGCTTGCTGTCTCACCCGCAGGTCCCGATGTCGGCGATGGCGAACCCAACAAGTGGCCCACTCACGTTGACGACGTACGTCGCGCTCGCATGATCGCCGATGCGAAGACGTTCGTCGCCGACTTCGACTACGCGGGCATCGACCGCCGCCGAGCCGTGCAGACGTTCCAAGCGGAGGAGGCGCAGACCATCGCGGACGAGAAGGCCACCGAACCAGCCAGCGAGGTACAGGCGCGCGCCGCGGGCGAGGACCTGACCGCTGACGCCATCACCGCGTGGGTGGTCACACGTCTCAAGCAGCACCTGAGCGCGGAGGGCTACGACATGAGCACGCGACCCGGCTCCGATCTCTTCCTGATGTCGGCTGTCGCGCGTTCGGTGTGCAAGTGAGCAGCGAGATCGAACTGCGCGCCTCGCTGCGTGGGAACGCGGATGACCTGCTGCGCTACTTCGAACGCCGGGTCGCGGTCTCCGAGGACGCCGCCGATCTCTTGGCTGAAACGATGGCCATCGCTTGGCGCCGAGTCGCGAACCTTCCTGCCGAGCCGGAGCGTCAGCGGATGTGGCTGTTCACGATCGCGGCGCACGTTCTCGCCAACGGACTCCGCAGCAGGCGCCGGGCTCACCGGCTCAGTGAGCGGCTCCGCCACACGATGACTGCCTCATCTGCCCCCGACCCCAGTGAGGCCCACGCGGTCCGTGACGCTGTGCTGCGTCTGCGTGATGCTCACCGCGAACTCGTCATGCTCATCCATTGGGACGGTCTGACGCTGGTCGAGGCCGCCGAGCTTCTCGGGCTCAACCCCTCAACGGCTCGGGGCAGGTACGCCGCCGCCCGCGACCAGCTGCGGCAGGCACTCGGCGACCACATCAGGGCAGTCAACCCGGCGTGAGATCCACGCCGGGTTGACGAGCCGCGAGTCGCGCTCAGCTGCGATCGAGTCACGCACGCCTTCGCACGCCTCGACCGTCCGGGCCTTCGATCGCGCCGGCCAGCGAGGCCCGACGTACCCTCAGGAGCTTTGGCGCTCGGCCTTCTTGGCGGCGGTGAGCTGCTCGAGCCGCTCGGCATCCTTGCGGGCGTCGGCCGCGGCCTTCTGGTTGTCGCGAGCGTCCTGGAGCTCGGCGGCGGCCTGGCGCTGTGCAGCCTGCTCCTTGGTGGAGGCGACCTTCTCGGTGCGCGCCCGGCGCTGCTCGGCGGCGGCCTTCTTCTTGGACGCCTCTCGGGTGGCGGCCGCCTTCTTCGCAGCCGCAGCCTTCGTCGCGGCGGCGCGGGCATCGCGCTTGGCCTGCGCCTCGGCGGCGTCCGCCTCGTCGAGGCCGTGTGCCAACGTCTCCTGGGCCGCCTTGCGCTGGGTCTGGGCCTTCTTCCGTCCAGCGCTCTGGGTCGCCCGGGCCTGTTCGCGCTTGGCCTGCGCCTTGCGTTCGAGGGTCGCGGCCTCGGCGAGCCCGGCGGTCCGCTCGAGCCGGTCAGTGCCGCGCTGGGCGATCTCGTCGTTGCGCAGCAGGCTGCCAGCCAGCCGGTCGGCCGAGCCGATCGCCTTGTCGAGGTACACGCGCGGGGCGGCGTCCTCACGCAGGCGGCCGGTGAGCCCTTCGCTCACGGCGACCAGCGGCCGACGTGTGAGCTCATAGGGCAGGGAGATGAGCGTGCTGATCATGGGTTGCTCCTCAGTTCTCGTTCTGGGCGCGCAGCTGCGCTGCACGGTGCTCGGCATCGGCGGCCTGCTGCTCGAGCCGGCTGCGCTCGGCGTCCGCGCGGTGGTCGGTGGCGTCGGCGGCCCTGTCCAGGCGGTCGGCCTCGTCGGCGCGCCGGGCAGCGACGTTGTCGGCGTACTCCTCCGCGGCCTCCATGCCCTGGGCCTCCCGCCGGTCGGCTTCGCGCTCGGCAGAGGCGTCCTTGGCGGCGCGCTCGCGTTCGGCGGCCGCCTCCTCCTGCCGTGCCGTCGCGTCGGCTACCTGCCGCTGGACCGCAGTCTCCTGCCGGGTCTCCTGCAACTCCTCGACCGCCTCCTGCCGCTTGGCGTCCGCGACGGCCGACTCGGCCACCGCCTCGCGGCGGTTCCGGGCCTCGGCCTGCTGGAGCTGTCCCTCCTCGACGAGGTCGTCCCTGCCGGTCACGGCTCCCGCGACCTCCTTGGCCTTGCCGGCCACGGTGTCGAGGAGCCCTTCACGTGCTTCTGATGCGTGGTCGTTGGTCATGCACTCCGGTGCCCTACCCCTCTCCTATGACACCCGAGGCGACTGTGATCTCGGTTGCACGCTGTGCGGGCATGGGTCGCGCGCATGGGCGCAGCGCTGGGTCAGCATCAGTCCTATCGACTCGTCTGAGGTGGCAGGGGGCTTCAGCGTCGATACTGATCCTGGTGCGGCCACGACGCTGCGCCAGTAGCTCCCCGTCCAGGCCGGAGGTGCCCCATGGGCAAGTTGATCTACGCAGCCAACACATCGCTCGACGGCTACCTCGAGGACGAGACCGGCGCCTTCGACTGGTCGGTGCCTGACGAGGAGGTCCACGCGTTCTGGAATGAGCACGAACGGCACATCAGTACGTCGCTGTACGGCCGTCACATGTACGAGACGATGCGCGTCTGGGAGAGCGACGACTGGTTGGCGGACGAACCGGCCGTCGTCGGCGAATACGCGCAGATCTGGCGTGACACCGACAAGATCGTCTACTCATCGACGCTCGAAGCCGCGTCGACGTCGCGGACGCGGATCGAGAGGAAGTTCGACCCCGACGCGGTCCGACGGCTCAAGGAGGCGTCCGACGCGGACCTGAGCATCGGCGGCGCGATGATCGCGGCCGAGGCGTTCCGGCACGGCCTGGTCGACGAGTGCGTGCTGCTCCTGTGCCCGGTGCTCGTGGGCGGCGGCAAGCCTGCGCTGCCCCAAGGCGTCCGCCTCGATCTTGAGCTCCTGGACCATCGACGGTTCCGCAACGGGGTGGTCTACGTGCGCCACGGCGTGCGGACCGCCAGGTGATATCCGGCGACTCCTCCGGTGCGCGCCGCGCTGGCACGGGGCGCACCGCCCGTGTGCCCGCCAGGTGGGTAAGCGCATGGCGCGCTGATGCGGCTACTGGCCGGCCGCCTCTTCGTCGGATGGCCCGGCCGGCGTCCCCGGGGCGCCTGGGTGGAGGAGCGCCGAAGACGACCTGCTGAGAGGCTGGCGGCCGCTTGGCGTGGACCCGAACTCAACCACCGCTGCAGCGTAGGACACCCCGATTGGTACGAGCCTGAATCCGAGCCGGTTCGCGGCGGAGTGACTCGCCGCGGTCAGCCGACGACGATCGATGCGAGTTGGGCGCCGAGGATCACAACTCCCAACGTGCGGCGGAGCGGGCTCGCGCCACGCACAGCCTCGTCAAGAGCCCACACGAGGAGGGCTCCGTGGCGTATGCCGTCGATCGATGCGGCGTGTGCAGCCGACAGGTCGAACCTCCCGAGCACCAAGGTGACGAGCCACACCCATAGGGCGGGGTTCGGCAACTGCCACAGGGTCAGGCGCCCATCTGAGGAGCGGAACCACCAGGACCCGGAACCCAGGCGAGCGGAGATCGGGTGGTTCGTCGTCGAGGAGGTCACGTGGGCCCGTACCCACCCCTCGGTGCGCGCAGCCGACTGTTGGGTGTGAACCGCGACTCAGGGCGACCGGCACGTCCAGACATCCGACGCGGCGTACGCACACGGTTAGCGCCGGCTTTGACGCCGCGCCGATCCATAGAACGAACCGCGACGTCGCGGCGCCACGGATGCAACGCCCACCGCTACGCTGCGCCGATGCGGGTCCCGATCTTTCAGCTTGACGCCTTTGCGACACGTCGCTTCTCCGGCAATCCCGCGGCGGTGGTGGTGCTCGAAGGTTTTCCCGGCGACGCCGTGCTGCAGGATGTGGCGGCGGAGAACAATCTGGCCGAGACCGCGTTCATCGTGCGATCCGACGGCCGGTACCGGCTCCGCTGGTTCACCCCGACGATTGAGGTGCCCTTGTGTGGGCACGCCACGCTCGCCGCGGGTGCTGTTGTCGTCGAGCGATTGGAGCCCGGTCTCGGCCCCGTCGTTTTCGACACCGCCAGCGGACCGCTCACGGTCGAGCGCGACGGCGCCGGATATCGCATGGACCTGCCGGCCCGCAGCGTGCATGCGGTACCGATGCCACGGGCGTTGTCAGCCGCGCTCGGCGTCGAACCGCTGGAGGCCGCGGTCGACGGAAACAACTACCTCGCGCTGCTCCCGGGAGCCGACGACGTCCGCTCACTCCAACCGGATATTGCCGCGATTGCCCGCTTGGACCGAACGGGCGTCGTAGTGACCGCTGCGGGTGACGGCACCTTCGACTTCGTCAGCCGCTATTTCGCGCCGGCAAAGGGCATCGCGGAGGACCCGGTGACCGGTGGAGCGCACTGTGCGCTCGTGCCCTTCTGGGCGGCGCGAACAGGCAAGGACACCTTCTTCGCCCACCAGGCGTCGCCGCGCGGCGGTGAGCTGGTCTGCCGTCTCGTCGGAGACCGGGTCCAGCTGCACGGCTCGTGCGTGTTCTACCTCGAGGGCCACATCGAGCTCTGAAGGTCCTCGAGCCACAGCCGAACTTCTGTAGTTATCTGCCGGACAGGGATCACGACTCAAGTTCGTCCCGGTCTCACGATCAACTTTGATCCTCGGCAGACGCTCAGGCGGCGACGTGACGCACATGGCTCAGATATCCGGCGAGGTGGGTTGCGGTATCCGCCTAGCCAACCTGCCGAGGTGTTCGGGAACTAGGATCGTCGTGCTGTCGTCAACTCGGGACGACGTTGGCGTAATACCGGCATCGTGGCAGGAGAGTCCTGGAATTGCTCGACGCAGCCTTGCTGGAGGTCCGGGTCTTGCCGTGGCGGCCCCGCGCGCGGGTGATGAAGCCTGACACCCTCCGCGCGAACCTCGACCCATCCTTCTTCGATGCCGCTGATGATCTCCACGGCGTGGTTATTGGCTTTGCGGTCTGGCTTGTCATCATGCTTGCGGCGCCGCTTGTCGTGCTGGTGCTGGCGGCTGGGCTGTTGTCGGTCGAGCTTCCGATCGTTGTGGTGCTCGCTGTCGTTTTCGTGGTCGTTCGGTTCACGGGGCTCATGCCCTGGGAAGTGCTGATCGTTGACCTTGTCTCTGGTGAGGAGCGGCGCGAGCGTTATCGCTTCTTGTGGCGTGCGTTGCGGCGCATTCGTGAAGTGAACAACGGCCGCCGCGTGAAGGTGTCCGTTGGGCGTGGGCTTGAGGGAAGCAGCCCACTCGATGACGGGCAAGGGCTCGTTGGCGACCCTCGGGCGAGCCACGCCGGCACGCGGCGGAGTGACGCACGCGTGCGCGGTGTCGGGACGACCCCGCATCATCATCCCGAAGACGCGGCGTCATAGCGCGACAACGGCAACGGCGAGTGCCCCAGCTCGGTCACGGCGGACGAGCGCAAAGTGCCCGCAGCGCTCGTCAGCAGGGTTCCAAGCGATCTTGTCGCCATGAGGGCGCGCCAGTCGGCGTTCACCGAGAACGGCAATCTCACGGTTGTTGAGGAGGCCCCATAGGCGTTCGCCGTCACCCAGATCATTCAGAGCACTCACTACTCGCTCGTGATGAGATCCGTCGTGGACGTGTAGGGCCGCGACCAGTCCGTCGAGGAGGGACTTCACCGACGGTGCTAGCCCGCCGCGCCAAGCCAAACCTGCGTCGGCAACCACGCCGAACTGCCCGGCGAACGGGCGGTTCCCGTCCGCCTCGAGTTGTCGGCGGAAACTGAACCACCAGTGCGCTGGGGCGTTTCTGATGGGCATGGACGTGAGTTGCCCGCGAGCGATGATGGTGCCACTTGGCACAAGGAGCGCCGTTTCCTCGGTACTCACGTAACTCACGTGGTGCAGGCCATCGTTGCTGAGCGTGCGCCGGCAGATCACACCCTCGCGAGCAAGATGGGAGTAGCACCCGCTTCCGATGTTGTAGAGAAGAACGTTCTCAAGGTCGACGAACGCAGGCTCGGGTGGGGCGTACTCCGCGTAGAGGAGGCTTCCGGCGGTAGCCCTCATTGACCGCAGCGCATTCTGGAGTTCGCTCCGATACTCGCGCAGCCAGCCTTTGGGCTCGAACGGCAACCGAACGGTGCTCCAAGCTTCGACCCGCGATTCGTCGCCCACAACGGCGTAAAGGCGTCCCATCATCTACTCATCATGCAGCGAACGCCCGCCCCGGGCGAGGCCCCTATACCCGCAGCTCGTTAGCAGCGGTCTGGTGAGTTCCGACGCCGCCGGCTCGCGGCGGTATGACACACGTCGGCAGAGGCTGTCAGCACCAGATTGGGGCCCAACCGCCGCGATGCTCCGCCGCCTGGTTACTGATGCCCGACTTATGTCGGAACGACGTGCCAGAATGCGGTCCGCTGACGAGGAGGACGGATTGGCCACACCCACCAACGATGCCCGCGCGCTCCATGAACTGCTTGAGGTGGTCGGGTCTGGAGACAATTCGCCGACGGAAGCGTGGGCAGCAGTGCTCGATGCACCGTATGGGTCGCTTGAGTACGCCCGCAGGCACGCGGAGGCGGTTGCTCTGTACTCAGGCACGCTCGCGCACCTAGCATCGCTCCCTGATCGCTCCCGCGAGCGGTTCGAGAAGTACGCCTGGTCGTGGTGGATGGGCATCACGGCACCAATGCACGCGTGGGGCACCCGTGTGGATATGAAGGGTGTCGTCGACCCGGCGGCGCTCGATCAATTGGGTTCAGTCGCCGACCTGATTGAGTCGCGCCTAGCGGGGTCGCTGGCTGTCACCACGCCGGATGCTGACCTGCGCGACCTCCGTTCTGTTTCTCAGGAGTGGATCGACACGCTCCTCAAGGACTCTGATCTCGCGCAGCCCCTAAGACTGCACCTGCTCCAGGATCTTCATCACATCATGTGGCTCATCGACCACGTGGAGCTATTCGGTGTTGCCCGAGTGGCTGCGGTCGGGCAGCAGGTAGTTGGCAACCTCGCCGTTGCCGGGGACACGATCCCCGACGCAAACCGTGGCGAATGGCTTGCCCGAGGAAAGAAGCTCGTGGCGGCGATCGTGTTGCTCGGAGGTATCCAATCCGGCGTGCACTCAACGATGATGCTGACCCATGAGGCTGGCCACTTCATCGCCGAGTTGACCTCGGGGTCGAGCACAGGGGCGCCGACGGCACCCGGCCCTGTTGACAGCGGGACGACGGGGCTTGAGCCAGGGCAGGGTGCATAAGTTTCTGTTCTCGTTACGCGTCGGTGTGACGCAGTGCCAGCGGATGCGGCCTCGACGGCCGTCGGTCATGATCCGCAGTCTCGACACCTCGGTTGCTGTCGGTGTCTGATCTCCGTATGGCGAGCGACGTCGACGATGCGATAGGTGAGCTTCGCGCTATGCAGGAGCGTGTGCGGTCGATCCGGACGCGGCTCTGCGAGCCGAAGGCGAACACGAATCCGCGCTACTTGGCCCTTTCGAACGTGGTGTCCAACCTCGGCAAGGCGATCGGAGACCTAGAAGGCGACCGCTCGGGAGGGAGCTAGTGAGGCCCAGCCCCGGGGCTCCGGCGTTCGCGGCAGTATGACGCGCGGACCAACTGGTGGGACGAGCGGACCTTCCGCCGTCGGGTGCGCCGGCGTGTCTGTGCCCACGCGCTTCGGCGGGGGCGGCCCTCCAGATATGGTCGGGAGCGAGCCGGGGATGTTGAATGATCATTGCTTTCGATACGAAAAAACTGCGAGAGATCTGCGAGGACGATGCCGTGGCGGTCAAGGAGCTGGGTTCGCCGGCCGCTGAGGCCCTGCGGCAGCGACTCGCGGACCTCCGAGCGGCTGAGTCGATCCGTGATCTGCTCGTTGGCAATCCGCGGACTAGCGGTGCTGAGAACGCCACTCTCACGATCGACCTGACTGCCGCAGCCCGTACCATATGGTCGCAGAATCACACCACGCCGCCGCGCACATCCCTAGGAGACATCGATTGGGAGCGCACCGGACGGGTGCGTCTAGTTGAGATTGCGAAGGCCTGACATGGTCGGAACGGGTCTCGAGCCTCGATGGGCATCCGCACCAGGTGCGACGATCGCGGCGACGCTCTTGGAGCGCTCGGTGACACACTCTGACTTCGCAGAGCTGATCGGGCTGGGCAGTGACGACGTCGAGCGACTGTTAGAGGGTGATCTCTCGATCACCCTCGATCTTGCGCGCAGACTCGCGGACGTTGTGGGTGCGTCGCCGACGTTCTGGCTCACCAGAGAGGCGCAGTACCTCGAGGACCGCGCACGGGTTGAGGCTGACCAGTGGTCTCAAGGGCTGCCGATTACTCAGATGGCCTCTTTCGGCTGGGTTGAGAAGCCCACGACCTGGCAAGAACGAATCGCAGTGAGCTTGGACTTCTTCGGCGTTTCAGACGTCGAGAGTTGGTCGCGCCGTTACGACCATCAAGTCAGTGCAACGCATTACCGAACTTCACCGTCGTTCGATCTCGAGTCGCCCGCGACGACCGTGTGGTTCCGCGCTGCGGAGCGCGTAGTCGAGGGGCGAGAACCGCTCCCAACGTTCGATCCCCTCGCGTTCGCGGCCACACTGCCAGACGTCCGTCATCTGACACGTCAGCGGGATCCCAACGTTTTCATTCCGCAACTGGTCGATCTTGTCGCCGAGAGCGGCGTGCATGTGGTGGTGGTGCGTGCTCCGTCCGGGTGCCCGGCAAGCGGAGCATCTCGGACCTACAACGGCCACCCGCTGATCCAGCTCAGCGCACGTCACCTAACTGACGACCACTTCTGGTTCACGTTCTTCCATGAGGCCGGACACGTCGTGAGCCACGAACTCGACAAGGGGTTCATCGACATCTTCGATGCCGACAGCGGAGACCGGTTCGAACAAGAGGCCAACGACTTCGCCCGTGAATGTCTCCTGGGGCCGCACGGCGTGGGACTCAGCCGCGTGAAAGGCCGACCGTGGAGCCATCGTGACGTCGTCCGTGAGGCCGCGAACTCGGACATCGCCCCGGGCATCCTCGTTGGTCAGCTCCAGCATGCTGGAATTGTCCCCAATAGCCACCTGAACCGTCTGAAGCGGCGTTACGTCTGGAGCACAGACAGGCTGCTCGCAGCGAAATCCTAGTGATCGGTGGCCCCTCACCCTCTAAACGCGACGAACGATCCGGGACTCTTCTGCCAGTTACACAGGGCGTCCTCGAGTACGTCGTATGACACGTCGAGTGCCTCCCGGACAGGGCTCAGGCGCGTCTCAAGGTCGCGCGGTCGGCTCGTGCTTGCTGTCGTACCGTCAAGGAGGAGTCGGGCACCTGAGAGGGGACCGGTCGCGCTGGTCAGGTGGACTGAGTCAGCCTCGATGTTGACCAGGCCGACCTTCGCGAGAGTGGTGAGGTAATCGAACCGTGCTGTGCGTCCGAACCGGGCGACGGGCCCAAGGGCTTTGTAGAGCGCAGCGAACTGCTCGCGAGGTGTAAGGCCCTGCGGGGCGATGCTGGTGTAGAGCCGGTCGTGCGTGCGATCACCGACCCAGGCCACGTAGGTCGCGAGGACCTGCCCGGTACCGGTGGTCTCCCAGGCGTTGAGGCTCTCGTACTTGCGGTGATTGCCGAATCCGTGTTTGCGCTCTCGCAGAGCGCGCTGGTTGGTGTCGAGCCAACCTCTCATCTCGATGACGTCTGCGCTGGTGGTGCGCCAGTCCCAAGTGCCACCATCGCCGAGCCGGCTGTAGAAATCGCCGGCGAGTCGCCATCCGGTTCGTCGGTTGCGTCCGAAGTGCGTCGACAGCAGCACTAGCCAGCAAGCCTCGTCGTGCTCACCGGCCCGGCTCTTGATGATCGCCCCTTTCAGGGGATCGAAACCGTCGCTTGTTCCGTCGAGTGCGATGGGGCTCAACTGCATGGTCAACAGGCGCTGGATGTAGCGGGTGCGCCGTTGGCTTTCGATGAGTTGGCCGACGAGCACCTCACGGTGATCCTCGTCGGAGAGCCCCGGGAGCGGTTCGGTCGTCGACTGCTGGAGCCTCAGGAACACATCCCGTAGGCGCTGAGCTTCCTGCGCCTCAGCAGGGGGCAGGTTCATGCGTTTGGGCAACGGTCTCGCCTACTTCCTGTGCGATGTTTCTGACCACGGTTTTGGTGACGCCGAAGCTGCTTTGCAGATTGTGGTTAAAGCCGACGACGCGTACAGGGCGATCGAACTCGACGCCGGTCATCGAAGTGAGGAGTCCCGCGTACTTCACGCCGGTGACGCCGGCCCCCGTTGTTCGCGGCAGTGTCCACCCCGGTACAGGGGTAGCAGTTAGTTCGACTTGTGCGGACGCGATGAATTCGTTGACGACAGATCGCCCGTTCAAGATGAGGACTGACACAGAAGAGTCGCGGATGGTCTCGGCGAGGTTCCGTCGTCCGCGTGCGATGAGTGCGCTGCGCAGCGTTGGGTGCAGCGCACCCCACTTGGTACCTGTGGCGTAGGCAACGAGATCGATGTGCGCGGCGCGTGGACCGTTGTAGTAGGAGAAACCGCCGAGGTTCAGCATGCGTTCGAGGACGTCGAACCACAGCCGGTAGGGATTGCGCTCGAAGTAGGCCAGGCATGCGTGAGTGAGCGACCGGATGTCGCCACCGCTTGCTCGTGACCAGTTCTTGAGTCCGAGTGAGCCGAGCGTCGGCAGACGTCGGTCCGGTCCGTCGAGCTCAGCACCGTTGGGGCCAACGAACTCTCGGTTGCTCGGATTGATACCGACAGTAGCGACGGTCGCATCGGTTATGCGCCCGAAGAACGGAACCGGGCATGCCCAACGGACGATCTCCGGGGTGCATGTGGAGTCAAGCTCGTCCACCAGCCGTGCCATAGCGCTGTACAGGTCGGTCTCCTAGATGAAGTCTCGAAAGGAGTCGAGAGTGATCTGATGGCTGATTGCTGCAGCGTCCTCCGGGAGCCGGTGCTTCGTCCGTGCGACCCACGCCCCGAGGATCCGAGCAAGGTCCGCCCAGTAGCCATCTTGCGGCAGCTCGACGGACTCGAAGGTTCTCATGTCGCGAATCTGTGCCTCGGCGGTCAAGAGTTCGGTGACATGACCCCATGGGTTCCCGCGCGGCATTGGAGGCATGGGGTCGACAGTGCTTTGCCAGCCCTCGCCGAGAAAGCTCGCGACCTTGTCCTGATGGCGGTCGTAGAGGTGGAGACTGCCGACCATGTGGATGTAGCGGCCCAACTCAACATCGAGTGATCGAGCGGCAAGTTCTTGGAGCATGGTGAAGGCGAAGACGTCGTGCGGTAGGCCGAGGTAGGCATCATTCGAGCGCATGTTCACTACAAGATGGAGCGCTCCGTCTCGCAGGAGGAACTGTAGAGTGCACGTGCAGGGCACGTCCTTGTATCGGGCTGGCCCTAGATCTGTGTTGTCGAAGAGCTGTACGACGGCTCGGCGAGAGTCCGGCTTCTGCCGGAGCGAGTCGATGACCGCCTGTAGACGCTCGCCAGATGCCGCGCCGAACAGTCGAGGGCCGTACCCGCCGTGGATCGTGCCGTCGGACTCTGCGTCCTCGTTGTAGTCCGGCAGGTAGAATACGATTGGGGCTGCCAGCGTTCGTGCCGCTGAGATACCAGCACAGTTCGGCGATCGTCGAGACCTCGCGTCGACGAGTCTCCGTGCGACTCAGCCGTGCACGCGGGTTCGTCAACTCGAGACGAGCTCCGACCACCTCGTGTGCGGGGCCTCGTGTCGGGCCGATTGGACGGCCTTCGGAATGGATTGCCTGGTACGTCGCGTACAAAAGGTCGTCCAGGGTGTCTTCAACAATCGAGACGGCCATTCGCTCCTCGATCCGTGTCCGGGTGGGTGGCGTCCGGGTCATTCTCCTGTTGGTTGCACTGGCACGCAGCCAAACAGCCGACTGCGGGTCAATTAGGCGGTACAAGCGTGCTGCATTCTGGGCGAAGTGGGGCACCACGCCGGTCCGAGACCCATGAGCGGTGATGGGCGGCGCGGCGTGGCTCAACGCATCGCCGTGGTGCCGGGTCTGGTCGAAGCGCCCGTCGGCGTGGTGTGCTCGGGTGCATGAAGCTGATGCTGACCTCCGGCGGCCTCACCAACGCCAGCATCCGGGAGGCGCTCGTGCAGCTGCTCGGGAGGCCGACGGGGGAGTGCGATGCGCTGTTGATTCCCACCGCCCAGTGGGGTCACCCGCAATGTGGGCCGGGGTCGGTGCGGGGGTTCGTCAGCGGCGTACTGCCCTGGGGTGGCATGGCGCAGCTCGAGTGGAGGTCCCTCGGCGTCCTGGAGCTCACCGCGCTGCCGAGCATCGGGGCGCAGCGGTGGGAGCCGTGGGTGCGGCAGGCAGACGTGTTGCTGGTGGACGGCGGCGACGCGACCTACCTCGCGCACTGGATGCACGAGTCGGGGCTGGCGGACGTCCTCGCGACTATGCCGGAGATCGTCTGGGTCGGGGTCAGCGCCGGCAGCATGGTGATGACGCCGCGCGTAGGGGCGGAGTTCGTGCAGTGGCCCGGCGCGCCCGACGACACCACCCTCGGCGTCGTCGACTTCTCGATCTTCCCCCACCTCGACGTCTTCCCCAGCAACACCATGGCCGCGGCCGAGGAGTGGGCAGCCGGGATCGGCGGGTCGGCGTACGCGATCGACGACCAGACGGCCATCACGGTGGTCGATGGGCGGGTCGAGGTGATCAGCGAGGGGACGTGGCGGCAGCTGGCGCCGTGACGGTCGTCGGCTGCCCGGTTGCCTGGAGCTGTGGACGTTCGTTCATCGCAGCGGCCTGCGGGGGCGCCGCGTGGACGAATGTTCGTCCAACCGGCACGGCAGACGACGCCCGAGTGGCAGGATCGCCGCATGCGGAGCCAGGCGGAGCGGGAGCGACAGAGCCTCGAGATCGCGACCGCCGTGCTCGGCGCCGCGCTCGGCTGGGCGATCCTGGTCGGAGTCGCCGCCGCGGTGACAGCGGCGCTGGGTGGACTGGACGACAGCTTCCAGGCCATCGTGCCGCTCGTGATCGCCGGCTACCTCCTCACCGTTGCCGCGTGGCTGCTCGTCGCCCGGCGGCGCGGCGCCGGGAGCGACGTCAGCGGGCGAGCGCCCACTGCGTGACGGTTCGCAGTGGGGCCCAGCCGCGGAAGGTGCCGATCGCGTCGAGCTGTTCGACCGAGATGCGGGTGAGCTCGCCGCCGTACTGGCCATGCAGGGCAGCCAGGAGCGACTCGGTCTCCAGCGTCACGCCGTGCACGACGAGCCGGCCGCCGGGCCGCAACGCGCCGAGGCAGGCGTCGATGACGCCGTCGCGGGTGGCGCCGCCGCCGATGAAGATCGCATCGGGCGCGGGCAGGCCGGCGAGGGCGTCGGGTGCGCGGGCGGTGACCACCTGGAGGGCGGGTACGCCGAGACGCGCGGCGTTCCGTGCGATCCGCTCGGCCCGTGCCGCGTCGGACTCCACGGCGACGGTCCGGCACGACGGATGCGCCCGCATCCACTCGATGCCGACCGAACCGGCGCCCGCGCCGACGTCCCACAGCAGCTGACCCGGCGCCGGCATCAGCCGCGCCAGCGCGGACGCGCGCAGGTCGCGCTTGGTGAGCTGCCCGTCGTGCTCGAACGCCTCGTCCGGCAGGCCGGCCGCCCATGAGGCGGTGGCGCGCACGCCCGCGAGCGGGCCGATCGCCTCGATCGCCACGATGTTGAGGCGCGGGGCGTGCGCCGACCAGGTCTCGGCGACGCCCTCGACGCGGGACTCGGCGTCCGTGCCCAGGTCGCCGAGCACGCTGAGACGACTGCGTCCGTAGCCGACCCGGGTGAGCAGCGTCGCGATCTCGGCCGGGGTGTGCTCATCCGAGCTGAGCACCAGGATCCGCCGACCGGGGGCGACCTCGCGCAGGACGGCCGCGGCGTCGCGCCCCACCACGCTGACCACCGCGCACGACTCGGCCGGCCAGCGCATCAGCGCACGGGCGAGGGCCACCGACGAGACCGCCGGGACGACCTCGACCCGGTCCGCCCCGAGCAGGTCGATGAGCGTCGTGGCGATGCCTGACACGAGCGGGTCGCCGGAAGCGAGCACCACGACCCGGCGGTCGGCGTACTCCTCGAGGAGAGCCTCGAGCCCCGGCCGCAGCGGGGAGGGCAGCGGCACCCGCTCCTGGCCCGCGACGGCCGCAAGGAGCGCGAGGTGGCGCGGTGCGCCGACGACGACGTCAGCGTGCCGGAGGGCGTCGGCGTCGGCGAGTGCGCCGTCCGCACTGAGACCGACGACCGTGACCATGGGGCCAGACGCTATCGTGAGGGTCGGCACGAGGTGCCCCTATGGCCCAGTCATCGGAAACGGTGGGGACGACCGAGGGGGAGAATCTGGGAAGCCGGTGAGATTCCGGCACAGGCCCGCTGCGGTGAACCGAGCCCGTCTTGCACGTCAGGGGAGGGACTCGGCAAGTCCGAAGACCGGCCTCGCGCCCCACCATTCCGATGGCGAGCGAGCGGGAGCCTCCCATGCCACAGCAGGACCCTCACTACCCCTTCTCCGCCGTGGTCGGCTGCGACCTCACCGCGGCCGACGGGCTCTCCGACCTCGGCCTGGCCCTGGTCCTCACCGCGATCTCGCCCGAGATCGGCGGTGTGCTGGTGCGCGGGGAGAAGGGCACCGCCAAGTCGACCACCGTGCGCGCGCTCGCGAGCGTGCTGCCCCCGGTCGAGGTGTACGCCGGGGACCGCTTCTCGGTCGACCCGCACGACGGTGCCGCCGCCTCGCCGGACGGGCCGTTCTCGGCGTCCACGCCCACCGAGACCCGGCCGGTGCGGCTGGTGGAGCTGCCCGTCGGCGCCACCGAGGACCGCCTGCTCGGGTCGGTCCACCTGGAGAAGGCGCTCGCGCACGGGGCGGTCGAGTACGAGCCCGGCCTGCTGGCACGCGCCCACCGCGGCATCCTGTACGTCGACGAGGTCAACCTCCTGCACGACCACCTCGTCGACCTCCTGCTCGACGCCGCCGCCACCGGGCGCCTCACCGTCGAGCGTGACGGCTTCTCACTGTCCTACGCCTCCCGCTTCCTGCTCATCGGCACCATGAACCCCGAGGAGGGGGAGCTGCGCCCGCAGCTGCTGGACCGCTTCGGCCTGACCGTCGAGGTGGCAGCTCCCCGCGAGCCGGCGCTGCGCGCACAGGTCGTGCGCCGACGGATGGCGTACGACGCCGCGCCGGCACGGTTCGCCGCCTCGTACGCCGACGCCGAGGCGGCGCTCGCCGACCGCATCGCCCGCGCCCGGGCGCACGTCGGGTCGGTCGAGCTGAGCGAGCCCGCGCTGCTCAAGATCGCGGAGGTGTGTGCCGCCTTCGAGGTCGACGGCCTCCGAGCCGACATCGTGACGGCCCGCACCGCCGTCGCCCACGCCGCCTGGGAGGGGCGCTCCTCGGTCGGCCGCGAGGACATCCGCCGGGCCGCGGTGCTCGCGCTGCCGCACCGTCGCCGACGCAACCCCTTCGACGCGCCGGGGCTGGACGAGGAGCTGCTCGAGCAGGTCCTCGGGGACGAGCTGCCGGAGCCGGACCCGGAGCCGGAGCCGGACGGGGGTCCGGACGGTGGCCCCGAGGGCGGTCCCGAGGGCGGTTCGGAGGACGACGGCCCCGGCGGTGGGCCCCAGGACGCGCCGCAGGACACCACCGGCGATGAGCCGACCGACGCCGAGGGCGCCGACGCCGAGGGCGCCGACACCGAGGGGGCCCGCGATGGCGCCGGTGAGGTCGCTGACGACGCGCCGCGGCCCGTCCCGGCCGGAACACGCGCCACCAGCGGTACGCCGTACCGCGCTCGCCCGCTGACCGTGCGCGGCGTCGGCGAGGGTGCCGCAGGTCGACGCAGCCGCGCCGTCGCCGCCACCGGTCGGCGCATCGGCGCCAAGCACGCGACGTCGGGGAGCCTGCACCTGATCGAGACGATGAAGGCGGCGGCGCAGCAGGGCCGGCGCACGCTGCAGCCCGCCGACCTGCGGACCGCCGTGCGGGAGGGTCGCGAGGCGAACCTGGTCCTCTTCTGCGTCGACGCCTCCGGGTCGATGGCCGCGCGGCGCCGGATGGGCGAGGTGAAGACGGCGATCCTGTCGCTGCTGCTGGACGCGTACCGACGCCGTGACCGG